>Ga0164243_10001078_pt1 | contig 47075 bp, 39 predicted proteins | sample OricompcompostOP_FD_108781 | JGI IMG/M metagenome (GOLD analysis project Ga0164243, IMG submission 108781) | Organic Plus compost microbial communities from Emeryville, California, USA - Original compost - Organic plus compost (OP) | ecosystem: Engineered > Solid waste > Mixed feedstock >...
GCAAGGACTTCATGCTCGATACCTATCAGGTTGCAGAGGCCCGCGCGTGGGGCGCCGACTGCATCCTCATCATTCTGGCGCAGGTCGACGACGCCATCGCCCGCGACCTCGCTGCGGCGGCGAAGGACTGGGGCATGGACGCTATCGCCGAGGTGCACGAGGAGGCGGAGCTGGAGCGTGCGCTGCTCCTTGATTGCCGACTCATCGGCATCAACAACCGCAACCTGAAGACCTTCGAGACGACGCTCGAGACGACGGAGCGGCTGGCCGCGCGGGTCCCCAAGGATCGCATCATCGTCGGCGAGAGCGGCATCTTCACGCCCGCCGACATCGCGCGTCTCGAACGCGCCGGCGTCGAGACCTTCCTCGTCGGCGAGAGCCTGATGCGGCAGGCGGACGTCACGGCGGCGACGCGCGCCCTTCTCGCCCGCGCCGAGGCCGCACAATGAGCAAGAAGCTCTCGCATATCGACGACAAAGGCGAGGCGCGCATGGTCGACGTCTCGGACAAGGCTGTCACGGCACGCACCGCCATGGCTGAGGGTTTCGTGGCGATGACCCCGGCGACGCTTGCGCTTCTCGAGAGCGGCAATGCGCCGAAGGGCGACGTGCTCGGCACGGCGCGCATCGCCGGCATCATGGCGGCCAAGCGGACGCACGAGCTGATCCCGCTGTGCCATCCGCTCAACCTCACCAAGGTGGTGGTGCATCTGGAGCCCAGCGCCGAGCCGACCGGCGTGCACGTCGCTGCCGAGGTGAAGACGTCGGGGCAGACGGGCGTCGAGATGGAGGCGCTGACGGCCGTCTCGGTTGCTTGTCTGACGCTCTACGACATGCTCAAGGCCGTGGATCGCGGCATGAGCTTCAATGCCATCCGCCTCGTCGAAAAGTCGGGTGGGCGCTCTGGCGACTGGCGGGCACCCTCCGCCAAGAAGGGCGCATAGATGCCGCTGCTTCCTGCCGGCGAGGCGCACCGCCGCATCATCGACGGCGTCGTGCCGGTGGCTCCCGAGAGCGTCGACCTCCTCGGTGCCGTCGACCGCGTGCTCGTCGACGATGCCGTCGCGACCCTCACCCAGCCGCCGTTCGATGCCTCGGCCATGGACGGCTATGCGGTGCGTGCCGCCGACGTGGCGGATGTGCCGGCCACGCTGCGCGTGATTGGCGAATCCAATGCCGGCGGCCCGTTCGATGGAGCGGTCGGCGGCGGCGAAGCGGTGCGCATCTTCACCGGCGCCAGCGTCCCGCATGGCACGGATACGGTCGTCATCCAGGAGAACACGACGCGCGCCGGCGACGACGTCACCGTACGCGAGACACCAGCGACCGGCGCCAACATCCGCAGGGCGGGCGGCGATTTCCGCGCCGGCGATTTGCTGCTGCCCGCCGGGCGGCTGCTCGACGCCTCGGCCATCACCCTCGCCGCTGCCGGCGGCCATGCGTCGCTCAATGTCCGCCGTCGCCCGCGGGTCGCCATCCTGGCGACGGGCGATGAGCTGGTCGAGCCCGGCGGACACCTTGCCAGCGGGCAGATCATCTCCTCGAACCCCTATGGCCTCGCAGCGCTCGTGCGGCGGTTCGGCGGCGAGCCGGCGCTGCTCGGCATCGCCGGCGACGACATGACGGCGCTGCGGGCCAAGCTCGAGGCTGCAGCCGATGCCGACGTGCTGGTGACCATCGGCGGCGCCTCGGTGGGCGATCGCGATCTCGTCAAGCCGGCGCTCGAGGCGTACGGCACGACGCTCGACTTCTGGAAAGTCGCCATCCGCCCGGGCAAGCCGATGCTGTTCGGGCGGCGCGGGAACATGCGGGTGCTCGGACTGCCAGGCAACCCGCTCTCATGCCTCATCGCGGCGCGGGTCTTCCTGGTGCCGCTGCTCTTTGCACTGCTCGGGCGACGCGACGCCCCACTCAAGGAGCGCGCCGCCGTGCTGACCCACGACGTTCCGGCCAACGGCCCGCGTCAGTACTATATGCGCGCCACCGAAGTCGGTGGGTCGGATGGGCTTCCCCGTGTCACCTCGCTCGCCGTGCAGGACAGCGCGCACATGTCCGCCCTCGTCGCCGCCGATGTGCTGATCGTTCGGCCGCCGGAGGCTCCAGCGGCCAGCGCCGGAGACGTCGTCCCCGTTCTCCCGCTCGACTTTTAAGTCTGGAAATACAACGCCTCTTGCGGAACGCTTAAGGAACGGCTAGGGTACGTTCATGCTTTGTCCAGGCAACTTGGCTACGGCCGGGATAGGCGGGGATCAACGGCCGCGGGGACGCGATGCTCACTGAAAAACAGAAGGAGCTTTTGCTCTTCATCCACGGGCGGATGCAGGACAAAGGCGTGCCGCCGTCGTTCGATGAGATGAAGGACGCTCTCGACCTCAAGTCCAAGTCGGGCATCCACCGCCTCATCACCGCGCTGGTCGAGCGCGGGTTCATCCGCCGCCTCCCGCATAGGGCCCGCGCCATCGAGGTCATCCGGTTGCCGGAGAACCAAGGTGTCCCGGGCCCAAAGCGTACGGGCGGCTTCCAGCCGAGCGTCATCGAGGGCAGCCGCACCAGCCGCGATCTTGCCCCGCCCCCGTCGATGGTGATCGATAGCCGCACCGTCTCCGTGCCGGTGATGGGCCGCATCGCCGCCGGCACGCCGATCAGCGCCATCCAGAACCACAGCCACGATATTGCCTGTCCGCCGGACCTTTTGACCAACGGGGAGCATTTCGCCCTGGAGGTGAAAGGCGACTCGATGATCGAGGCAGGCATCCTCGACGGCGACATCGTCATCATCCGGCGCTGCGATACGGCGGAGAACGGCGACATCGTCGTTGCCCTCGTCGACTCGGAGGAGGCGACGCTGAAGCGACTGCGCAAGAAGGGCACCACGATTGCCCTCGAGGCGGCCAACCCCGAGTTCAAAACGCGCATCTTCGGCCCCGATCAGGTGGACATCCAGGGCCGCCTCGTCGGGCTGATGCGCCGTTACTGAAGCGCGGCGGCCTGCTGGGCGTCCGCATCGGTTGAGGTCGGCGCGCGAGGTGGCGCCGGCATCGACCAAGGGCGAGCCCCGCGCGCGGCGGCGACCGTCTCGATGCGAATGCTGCCGTCAGCGCCGATGTAGAGCGCATGGGTGCCGCCGCGGCGGGCAGCGAAGAAATCGATGACGGCCTTGGGTGCGGTGCAGCCGCGCGGTCCTACGATAGGCGAAGCGAGAATGACGGCCCGCCGGCAATCCTCGGCGAAGGCGCCCGGATGACGCGTCACCGCGACAGCTAGCCCCTTCACGGTCGTCCGGCAGCCGATGCCGTCGCAGGCGAAGGCCGCCGACTTCGCTGCCTCGGCGGCGCTGCGCGCAGAGCCGTCGTGCTCGAGCCAACGCTCCAGCTCGAAGGATGAGCGCCCAGCGCCGACTGCCGAAAGCTCGCCGTCGGGCCCACGCACGGCAATGAGCGCCGCATCCCGGCCGATGAGAATGTCCGGCGCCGGCAGTGTGGGGGCCAGCGCCAGGCCGCCGGCGATGGCGGCAATGCCCATGATGCGCCAGCGCGTCTGCCACAGCATGAGCCACAGGCCCCCGCCCACCATGGCCATGAACGCGAGCGTCGGCATGGCCGGAATGCGCGCCACGGCTCCCGGCAGCTCGGCGACGCGATAGGCGGTCCACACCATGGCCTCGATCCCCCAGCCCATGACCCAGAGTGGATACGCCTCGAGCCCGACTGGTATCGCCACGAGCGTCGCCAACGCCGCCGGCATGACGACAAAGTTGCATATCGGCAGAGCGATGAGATTGGCGAGCACGGCGTATTGCTGGCTCTTGTGGAAGTGATAGGCGGCGAACGGCGCCACGGCGGCGCTGGCGATGAGCGTCGACAGCACGATGCCGCCAAAGAACATGGCGACGCGTGCCGACGGGCGCTGCAACAGCGATGCCCATGACTCGCTCTCGCGCAACGCCTCGTAGACGCACACGAGCGCCAGAACCGCCGCGAACGACATCTGGAAACCTACGTCGTAGAGGCTCTCCGGGAAAATGACGAGGATGGACGTCGCGGCGAGGATGACGTTGCGCAGGGCCAGCGCCGGCCGATCCAGCAGCACGGCGAGGAACATGATGGTGATCATGACGGCTGAGCGCACGGTGGCGAAGGCACCGCCCGAGATCAGGAGATAGGCCAAGGCAGCGGCCATCGCGACGGCGGCGGCCCACTTCTTGATGGGGTAGCGCAACACAATCGCGGGAAACGCGGCGAGCGCGAGGCGGACGATGAAGAACACCGATCCGGCCATGACCGCCATGTGGAAGCCTGAGATCGACAGGATGTGCAGGATGCCGGAGTCGCGGAAGGCATTCGTCGTCGCATCCGAGATGCCGCCGCGCTCGCCTGTGATGAGAGCCGTGGCGATGGCACCGGTCTCGCCGGGGAGCGCCGCGGCGACGCGTGCGCCTATGGCCTGGCGCACGCGCTCGATCCCGGCCCAAAAGCGGAGGTCGAGTGGCGCCGGCGCCGCAGCCGTCTCGACGACAGGCTGACTAAGCGTGTAGCCGACGGCGCCGAGCCCCGCGAACCAAGCATGGCGCGCAAAATCATAGTCTCCGGGGAGCGCCGGGGCCGAGGGCGGCATCAGCGTCGCCCTGAGACGCACCGGCATTCCCGGCTGCAGACCGGCGGGAACGCGCGGAACCGAGACGCGTACGCGCCCCGGACGCTCCGCGGGTGGAAGGCTGCTGACAGCCGTGGTGCGGATCGTCAGGCGTTTGCCGTTGCCCACCCGCGGCTCGATCAATTCCACCCAGCCGCGAACGTCTGCCGAGTTGAGCTGCCGGGCCAGAACCGGCGCGCGGACGTGCTCGACCCTGAGCTTGGCCAGCGCAAGGCCGCAGCTCGCCGCCAGCAGCGCCGCGATAGTGAGGCGGCTGAGGGTCCGCGGGCTGGTGGCGGCAGCACGCCAGGCGAGCATCGCAGCCAGAGGCGCCAGCGCGAGGAGCAGCGAGGGCTCGGCGGGAAAAGCAAAATAGGCCCCGATTCCGCAGCCTATGAGCACCGGCAGCCAGCAAAACCAACGCTCCTGCTCGGCCTCGAGCCAAAGCTCGAGGCGTCGAACAACGCCGGCCTCCCCGCCCACGCCGAGCATAAGCGTCTCACGCGCCCCTTAACCCACCACCCCAACCATGCTACATCGCTCGCCAACTTCCCGCATTCGAACGTCCATCGACAAAAACATGAACAATACGACACGCAGCGCCGAGGCGCCGATCGTGCGCTTCGCTCCATCGCCGACCGGATACCTGCACATCGGAGGGGCGCGCACGGCGCTGTTCAACTGGCTTTATGCCAGAGGCCGTGGCGGCAAGATGCTGCTGCGCATCGAGGATACGGACCGCGAGCGCAACAATCCGGCAGCCGTGGCTGCGATCTTGGATGGGCTCAAGTGGATGGGGCTCGACTGGGACGGCGAGGCCGTGTCGCAGTTCGCGCGCGCTCAGCGCCATAGGCAGGTCGCCGAGGAGCTGCTCGCCCGTGGTCACGCCTACCGCTGCTGGCTGACGCCGCAGGAGCTGGAGAAGATGCGCGATGAGGCGCAGGCCGAGAAGCGCGCGCTGACCATCCGCTCGCCCTGGCGCGACCGTGACCCGTCGGAAGCGCCGTTCGGCATCCCGCCCGTCATCCGCCTCAAGGCGCCACGCGAGGGCGAGACGGTGGTCGACGATCTCGTGCAAGGACGCGTCGTCTTCGCCAACAAGGAGCTCGACGACCTCATCATCCTGCGCTCGGACGGAAACCCGACCTACAATCTCGCCGTCGTCGTCGACGATCACGACATGAAGATCACGCACATCATTCGTGGCGTCGATCACCTGACCAACGCTGCCCGGCAGACGCAGATCTATGAAGCCATGGGGTGGGAGGTGCCGAAATTTGCGCACGTCCCCCTGATCCACGGCCCCGACGGCGCCAAGTTGTCGAAGCGGCACGGCGCGCTCGGCGTCGAGGCCTATCGCGAAATGGGCTATCTGCCGGCGGCGCTGCGCAACTATCTGGTGCGTCTCGGCTGGAGCCACGGCAACGACGAGATCATGTCGACCTCGCAGATGCTGGACTGGTTCGACGTTACCGACATCAACCGCTCGGCGGCGCGCTTCGACTTCGCCAAGCTGGAAGATCTCAACGGGCACTACATCCGCTCCAGCGACGATCAGGAGCTGCTGCTGCGCATCGAGGATCTGCTGCCGCACCTGCCGAACGGCGCCGCCATTCTCGAGCGGCTCGATGCCAACATGCGCGCCAAGCTGCTCATCGCCATGCCCGGGCTCAAGGAGAGGGCGAAGACGCTCATCGAGCTGATCGATGGCGCCGAGTTCCTGTTCGCCGACCGGCCGCTGGCGCTCGACGAGAAGGCCGAGAAGCTCCTGGATACGGAGTCACGCCAGCGGCTCGCAGACCTGCTGCCGAAGCTCGAGGCCGCGGATCGCTGGAAGGCGGGCGAACTGGAAGAGATCGTGCGCGGCTATGCCGAAGCGGCAGGGGCGAAGCTCGGCAAGGTGGCGCAACCCTTGCGTGCCGCGCTCACCGGCAAGTCGATCTCGCCGCCCGTGTTCGACGTCATGGCCGTGCTCGGGCGCGAGGAGGCTCTCGCGCGCATCCGCGATCAGGCCGCCTAGCGCCGCTTCTGCCGCCACACAAACCCAGATATGATGCGCCGAACTTCTGGTTCAGGACACTAGTTTGAAAGGTCGATCGTGCAGGTCCTTCTCACAGGGTCATCGGGCTGGCCCGGGAGATTTCTGGCGCCAGCGTTGCGCGCGGCGGGCATCGCGTCGTCGGGCTCGATGTCGCGTTCGGTCCCGACACGCACGTCATCGGCTCGGTGGCCGACAAAGGCGTCGTGGAGCGCGTGTTCTGCAAGCATGCGATCGATGCGGTCGTGCACGCCGGCGCGCTCCACAAGCCCGATATTGCGCGCACCTCGACGCAGCATTTCGTCGACGGCAACGTCACCGGCACGCTCAACCTGCTGGAGGCGGCGGTCGCCGCGGGAAACGACAGATTCGCCTTCACATCGACCACGTCGCTCATGGTCTCCCAGGCCATCCGCGATGAGGCTGGCCCTGCCGCCGTATGGCTCGATGAAAGCACCGGCCCCCCGCGCAATATCTACGGCGTGACGAAGCTCGCGGCCGAAGGGCTTTGCCGGCTGCACTTTCTCGCGCACGGCTGAATTGCGTGATCCTGCGCACGGGGCGCTTCTTCCCCGAGGAGATGACACGCACCGGGAGCTCTCCGGCCCAAATCAGAAGGCGAATGCGTTTCTCAACCGGCACCTCTCGGTCGAGGACGCCGCCAAAGCGCATGTCGTGGCACTCGATCGCGCTGCGACGATCGGCTTCGATATTTTCATCATCTCGGCTCTCAGCCCGTTCTCCCGCGCCGATGCTCACGAACTCAAGCGGGATGCGGCGACCGTCATCGCACGCTCCTTCCCGGACGCACCGGCACTCTACGGGGAGAAGGGCTGGCGGCTGCCGACCAGCATCGGACGCGTCTACGATGCGAGCCGCGCCTCGACCGTGCTGGGCTTTCGCTGCAAGACAGACTTCGGCTGCGTGCTCGACGCCCTTCGCGTCGGCGAGCCCCTCCCTTTCGCCCACGGTCCTACCTACGTCTCGCCGAGGGAAAGGTAGACGTCGGCCACGACCGAGGCCGACGGAGGGCCTGGGATCCGGGCGAAATCGCTCCGCGGAGCGGGTGTTCCGAGCCCCCTGTCGTTGCGCTGCGGCTGCCCCAGCAGCAGACTATGTTGCGCTGCGAAAGTAGTGTAGCATCCCTCTGCTTTCATGACCGGCGAGACGCCGACGTGGCAGCTACACAGCGCATAGATGCTGATGGGGACCGTTTGAGAAGCTTGGGAGACCGTCGCGTGCCCGCAACCAATTCCCGCCGCCGGCTATCACAGGATTCCGCGCCATGAACGTCCACGATAAAGCGCCCAACACCCCCGCGAACGCCGCCGAATTGACGCTCGATGGCAAGTCCACCTCGATGCCCGTGCGCAGCGGCACCATTGGCCCCGACGTCATCGACGTCGGCAAGCTCTACCGTGACACTGGCTGCTTCACCTACGATCCGGGCTTTACCTCGACCGCCAACTGTACTTCGCGCATCACCTACATCGATGGTGATGCGGGCATCCTGCTCTACCGCGGCTATCCGATCGACCAGCTCGCGGAGCGCTCGAGCTTCCTCGAGGTCTGCTACCTGCTCCTGCATGGCGAGCTGCCTACGAAGGACCAGTTCGCCGCCTTCCGCAGCACCATCACGCGTCACACCATGCTGCACGAGCAGATGACGCGCTTCTTCACCGGGTTCCGCCGCGACGCGCATCCAATGGCGGTGATGGTGGGCACGGTCGGCGCGCTGTCCGCCTTCTATCACGACTCGACCGACATCAACGATCCCGGCCAGCGGGCGGTCGCCTCGCATCGCATGATCGCCAAGATGCCGACCATCGCCTCGATGGCCTACAAATACTCCATCGGCCAGCCGTTCATCTATCCGCGCAACGACCTCGACTTCACGACCAACTTCCTGCAGATGTGCTTCGCTATTCCGTGCGAGCCGTTCGTGGCGAACCCGGTGCTGACGAAAGCGCTCGACCGCATCTTCATCCTGCACGCCGATCACGAGCAGAACGCTTCGACCTCGACCGTGCGCCTCGCCGGCTCCTCGGGGGCCAACCCGTTCGCCTGCATCGCTGCCGGCATTGCCTGCCTGTGGGGCCCAGCACATGGCGGTGCCAACGAGGCGGCGCTCAACATGTTGAGCGAGATCGGCACCGTTGACCGCATTCCGGAGTACATCGCCAAGGCGAAGGACAAGAACTCCGGCTTCCGGCTGATGGGCTTCGGGCATCGCGTCTACAAGAACTACGACCCGCGCGCCAAGGTGATGCAGAGGACCTGCCACGAGGTGCTGGATGCGCTCGGCAAGCACGACGACCCGCTGCTGAACGTCGCCATGGAGCTGGAGCGCATCGCACTGCAGGACGAGTACTTCATCGAGAAGAAGCTCTATCCCAACATAGATTTCTACTCGGGCATCACGCTGCGCGCGCTCGGCTTCCCGGTCTCCATGTTCACGGTGCTGTTCGCCATCGCGCGGACGGTGGGGTGGATCGCGCAGTGGAAGGAGATGATCGAGGATCCCGAGCAGCGCATCGGCCGCCCGCGCCAGCTCTACATGGGCGCCACCGAGCGCAACTACATTCCGATCGAACAGCGGTAGCGGCGCGCGCTACATCAAAATGAATTGGGTACTACCAGACGGCCGGCGGTTCAGATCGCCGGCCGTCGGCCGTTGATGGCGTAGTCGAGGACGATATCCGCGGCGGCTTCGCTCGGCGTGCCGCCTTCAATCTGCATCTTGTGCGGAATGCGCCCCAACGCCTCCACCTGGGCCTGACGCTCGGGTGTATCGCGGAGCAGGAGCTCCAGCGCGTCGGCGAGCTTTTCGGGTGTGCAGTCCTCCTGGAGAAACTCGGGGAAGGCGTTCTCCTCCAACACCAGATTGGCAAGCACGACCGAGTGCACCTTGAGCAGGAAGCGCATCCGCGCCGCGATGGCATCCACCTTATAGGCAACGACCATCGGCGTGCCGGCGAGCGCCAGCTCGAGCGTCACCGTGCCGGAGGCGGCGAGCGCCGCATGCGCCAGGCGGAAGGCGCGGAACTTGTCGTCATCGCCCTCGACGAGATGCGGTCTCACCGTCCACGCCTCGGTGTGGTTCTCGATCAGCCCGCGCACATGCGGGACGGTCGGGATGATCACCTGCGGGTGCACGTGACGCGCGGCGAGAAGCTCGAGCGCCTCGCCAAACGGCTGCATGAGGCGCGTCACCTCGGAGATGCGGCTGCCCGGCAATACGACAAGCGTGAGCCGGCCGCGATCCAGCCCGAGCCGCTCGACGAGGGGACGGGTGTCGATGGCGTGCATCCAATAGAGCCGCTCGATCAGCGGGTGACCGACGTAGGTGCACGGCGGGCCGCCGAGGCGCTGGTGCGCGGCCGGCTCGAACGGCAGGAGCGCGAGGACGTGATCGACATACGGGCGCATCTTGCGCGCCCTTCCCGGCCGCCATGCCCAGACGCTCGGCGAGACGTAGTCGATGATCGGAATGGAAGGCGCGCGCTTGCGGATGCGCTTGGCTATGGGGTGCGTGAACTCCGGCGCATCGATGATGACGACCGCGTCGGGCTCGGCGGCGACGGCCGCGTCGACGGTGCGGTAGACACGCGACATGATGCGCGGCAGGCGCGGCAGGATCGACAGCGGCCCCATGACGGCGACGTCGGAGAGGGGAAACTGCGAGGCAAGACCGGCGCGCTCCATGTCCTCGCCGCCGACGCCGAGATAGTGGATGCGGCCCTTGCAGCGGGCGTTGAGCGCGGCCATCAGCTTGCCCCCCAGCGCGTCGCCCGAGTGCTCGCCGGCGACGAGGAAGATGCGCAGGTCATCGCGGCTGATGCGGCCGGTCTGCGGGCGTGCGCTGGCGGCGCGATCGGTGAGGCTCATGTTGCGCCCTCCCGGCGCGGCGCAGTGACGAGAAACAGCTTATAGCGCGCGGCCGCCTCGACGCCGTGCGCCAGCTCGTCAGGTCTGCGGCCAACGACCGCGACGCCGGCGAGGTGCGCGGCGGCTGCCGCGGCGACGACGGAAGCGAGGTCGCTGGTGACCGCTTCGGAGACGACGGCGACGGCCGAGCGCCTGCCCCAACGGCGACGCCCCCACTGGCGCAGGTTGCCGGCGCGCGCAATCAGCGCCGCGACCCCCTCGCCGCACTCGACGGCAAGCACGTGCCCGCGGTCGACGACGGCGGCGCCGCTAGCACGGAACGGCCTCAATGCATCGAGCAGCGCTGCACCGCGCGCCGCGGCAGCGAGCTGGCGCGGTCCGGGCGCCAGCCTGCCGACGGCGACAAACGCGGGGTGCTTCGCGGGCAGGCCGACAGGGAGGCCGCGATCGACGGCCCCCTTCACGAACAGCCCGCCGGCGTCGGCGCTGCGTACCAACTCGCCGCGCTCCAGCGCGATGGCACCTCCGGCGAGCACGGCAATGCCGCGCAGCCCTGCATCGAGCGCCCGCGCCACCGTGCGCGGGCCGATGGCTGGCATGTCGACGCGCATCTCCTGGCCAGGCTTGGGCCGCTTGACGAGCACGCCATGGCGACGACCGATGCCGCCCTCGCTTGCGCGTCGCTGCAGGGCAAGGCGCGCCAGCATGGCGTCGGTGTTCTCCACCCCCTCGATCGCCTCGAGGCGGCCATCGGCGACGACGACGGCCTGACCAAGGTCGAATGGCCCAAGCGCACGCACGACGTCGAAGCCGCGGGCGATATCGGTCATGTCGCTTGAGGTGGCGCGCACTGCACCAAGCGGGCCTTCGCCGATGAGCAGCGATGGGGCAACGGCGACGGGGGAGACGACCTTGAAACCCTTGCGCTCGAAAAAGCGCACGACGCGCGAGAGCACGCTGTCGTCGCCGCCGCCGGCAACGATGCGGGCAATGGCCGGGAGATTGAGATAGAAGCCGAGATCGGGCTTCAGCGCGCCAAGATCGGGGCGGCGCACGGAGCCGGCGATGACGAGCTCTGTAACGCCGGCGCCGCGCAAGGTGCGCACCATGGCACCGATCTGCGCCCATCCCACTCGCGTCACCGGCAAGCCGGAACGGTCGTCATCCCATTCGCCGTCGATGGCCACGATGTGCACCGCGCCGCCGCTCGCAGCCACATGCGCCGCAATCTCTCGAGGCAGGCTACCCCCGCCAGCCAGGATGCCGACCACGCGCGTCGCGCCCGGCATGGTTCCCTCACGCCTCGGCTGTTTCTTTCGGCGTGCAGAGGCTGCGCTTGCCGCCGGCACGGATGAAGGCGATGATCTCCTCGACGATGGCGTGGCCGGCGAACTCCTTGGCCACGTCCTCGGTGCGCTCGGCGAGCGTGCCCTCGGCGGCGAACAACGCGCGATAGGCGCGGCGCAGGTCGTGGATATCGTCGCGCGCAAAGCCGCGGCGCTGCAGCCCGACGATGTTGAGGCCTGACAGGTGCGCCCGGTTGCCGAGCGCCATGCCGTAGGGAATGAGGTCGTTCTCAAGGCCCGACATGCCGCCGATGAAGGCGTGCGCACCGACACGGGCGAACTGGATCACCGCCGCACCGCCGCCGATGATGACGAAGTCGCCGACCGTGCAGTGGCCGGCGAGCATGACGTTGTTGGAGAAGACGACGTTGTTGCCGACGTGGCAGTCGTGACCGACGTGCGAGTTGGCGAGGAAGGCGCAGCGGTCGCCGATGGTGGTCGACATGCCGCCACCCTCGGTGCCGGGGTTCATCGTCACCCCCTCGCGGATCAGGCAATCAGCGCCGATCGAAAGCGTCGAGGGCTCGCCGTGGTACTTCAGGTCCTGTGGCTGGTGGCCGATGGAAGCGAAGGGAAAGACCTTGGTGCGCGGGCCGATGCTGGTTCGCCCGGCGACGACGACGTGGCTCATCAGCTCGACGCCGTCGTCGAGCGTCACATCGGCGCCGACGACACAATAGGGGCCGATCTTGACACCGGCCCCAAGCTTGGCGCCGGCCTCGATCACCGCCGTCGGATGCGCGGTCATCTCACCCATTCTTGCTGGCCGTCGTACCGGCAGCAAAGGCGCGGGCCTCGGCGGTGTCGGCGAGCATGGCGCTCACCTCCGCCTCAGCAACCGTTGCCCCGTTCACCTTGGCCTCGCCGAAGAACCTCCACACCCGCCCGCGGTTGCGGATCTTCTTGACGTGGTAGTGAATGGTATCGCCGGGCAGCACCGGCTTGCGGAACTTCGCCTTGTCGATGCCCATGAAGTAGACGAGCTCCGCCTGATAGTCCTCGCCAAGGCTCGATACGCACAGGGCGCCGGCGGTCTGCGCCAACCCCTCGATGATCAGCACGCCCGGCATCACCGGGTACTGCGGGAAATGGCCCTGGAAGAACGGCTCGTTGATGGTGACGTTCTTGACGCCGACGCAGCTCAGGTCGCCATCCATGTCGTAGATGCGGTCGAGCATCAGGAACGGATAGCGGTGCGGCAGCAGCTTCAGGACGCGGATGATGTCCGCGGTGCCCAGCGCCGGCTTTGCTTTCGCTTCACCCATGTCGTTCATGTCTCTTCGACCTCATAACCTGCCGGTGCCATACTTCAGGGCACCCGACGCGAACCTCAATCATGCCTCGCCGACGTCATCGTCCTTCGCGCCGCGCTTCACCAGGCGGGCAAGAAGGGCCGACTCACGCGCCCACTGGGTCAGCGGCCGGGCGGGCGTTCCTCCAACCCGGGCTCCCGCGGGCACATCCTTGGTGGGATGGCCGGCGCCTGCGACCTGGGCCCCCGAGCCGATCTTGATATGGCCCACGGTGCCGGACTGGCCGCCCATGACGACGAAATCACCGAGCTCGGTCGAGCCGGAGATACCCACATGGGCGACAATCACGCAATGGCGCCCGAGGACGACGTTGTGCCCGATCTGGACCAGATTATCAATTTTGCTGCCCTCGCCGATAATGGTGTCCTTAAGGGCCCCCCGGTCGATGGTGGAATTGGCCCCGATTTCAACGTCATCCTGGATGATGACGCGGCCGATCTGAGGCACTTTGAAGTGGCCGCCAGGCCCCATGGCGAAGCCGAAGCCGTCCTGGCCGATACGCGCTCCGGTATGGATAATCACCCGGTCGCCGATGAGGGCGTGCGCGACGGTCGCCAGAGGACCGACATGGCTATCGCGGCCGATGGTGACCCGGTAGCCGACGACCGCCCCCGCCCCGATGCGCGTGCCGCGGCCAATGCGCGCCTCGGGGCCGATGATGGCGCCCGGCTCGACGATGACGCTCTCCTCCAGCTCCGCCGAGGGGTCGATGCGCTGGTCGCCCGGCGAGGCCGCCTGCGAGAGGCGTGCGTCTGGGTAGAACAGCGCCAGAGCCTGGGCGAAGCCACGGTATGGGTCTGCGGTGAGAAGCCTGGCGGTTGCTTCCGGCACGCGCGCGGCTAGAGCTGGGAGCACCAGGCAGGCGCCTGCGCGGGTCGCCGCGAGTTGATCGGCATACTTTCGGTTGTTGAAGAACGAGAGATGGCGCGGACCTGCGTCCGTGAGCGTGCGCACATCCTCGATCATCGTCGTGGCGTCGGCGCCGGGCGCCAGCTCGGCGCCGGTCGCCCGCGCCAAATCCGCCAGTGAGAACGGCCCGGCCCGCCTGAAGAATCCGGGATGCTCCATGCCGTATCGCCGCCGGGCGACGCCTCCATGCTTGAATTAGACACACGGAGGCGTGGCTCCGCTACGCGGAGATGTTCTTAGCACCGAACGGGCGACGATTAGAACTTCGTCGCCGCGCCGAAGCGGAAGAACTGCTCGTCGTCGTAAGATTCTTTGGTGAGGGTCTTGGCGAAGTCCATGCGGATCGGACCGACGGGCGAGGCCCACATGATACTGGCACCGACCGACGAGCGGATGGCCGAGCTGTCAGCTAGGCAGACCTCGTTATAGCCGTAGCCAGATGCATTTGGAGTGGCCGTGCCATTCGACGCGCAACCTTGGTTGACGCCATTGATGCTTGCGCCCCACAGCGAACCGGCGTCGGCGAACACGGCACCGGAGATGCCGAGGTCATCCGGCACAAACGGGATGGGGAAGCGGATCTCGGCGGTAGTCGCCCAGTAGTACTGGCCGCCGAGCGCGTCGCCCGTATTCAAGTCGCGTGGGCCGTAGCCGGCACGGTCGAAGCCGCGCACCGTCTCACCGCCCTTGAAGAACAGGTCGATCAGGCGGACTTCCTCACCTCCCCAGCCCTGGATGGAGCCGCCGACGGCGCGGGCGACGAAGGTGATGTTGTCGGTGATCGGGTAGTAGCCGCGGGCCTCCGCGGCGAAGCTGATGTACTGCACGTCGCCGCCGAGACCGGCGAAGTCGCTGCCGACCTGGAACCACAGGCCCTTGGTCGGGTTCTTGGCGTCGTTGCGCAGATCGTAGGTGAGCGTGGTGCCGACCAGCGAGGTGTAGGAGGTGCCTTGCGCCTGTCGGATGGCCTGCGAAGCGTAGTCGCTCACGTTGAAGATCGAGTCGCGCGAAGCCGTGTAGTTGGTCTGCATCCACAGCTTCTCGGAGATCGGGAAGCCGAGGCGCAGCGTGCCGCCGGTACGACGGCTCTCGAAGCCCGACTGGTCCGTCTGGTCGACCTCCTTGTGGAAGAGGTCAAAACCGGCAGCGAGGTTGCGGTCGAGGAAGCGCGGCTCGGTGAAGCTCAGGTTCACCTGCAAGCGCTCGAGCGAGCCGGAGAGCTGCAGCCTGAGGAACTGGCCGTTGCCCATCAGGTTGCGCTCAGTGATCGAAATATCGCCGATGACGCCTTCCGCCGTCGAGTAGCCGGCGCCGAAGGAGAGCTCGCCGGTCGACTGCTCGACCACCTCGACGTCAAGGATGACGCGATCCTGGCTCGAGCCGGGGCGGCGCTTCACCTCGACGTTCTTGAACAAGCCGAGGTTGGAGAGGCGCTTCTTGGCCTGATCAACCATCAGCGGGTTGTAGGCGTCACCCTCGGCCACCTTGAACTCGCGCCGCAGCACGTAGTCCTTGGTGCGGGTGTTGCCCGAGATGTTGATGCGCTCGATGTAGACGCGCGGGCCTTCCTCGATGACGTAGTTGAGGTCGATCTTGCGCGCCACCTGATCAGGGGTCGGCTGCGGACGGACGCGCGCGAAGGCATAGCCCTCCTTCGACACGGCGAGCGTCAGACGCTCGACCGACTTGTCGATGAGCGCGGCGTTGTAGGTATCGCCCTGCTCGGTCAGCGGCTCGCCCCTGTACTTGGAGGCGTCGATGGCCGGGACGGAGCTTTCGATGTTGATGTTGCCGAAGGTGTAGGGCTCGCCTTCCTCGATCGAGTAGGTAAGGAAGAAGCCCGAGCCGTCGCGATCGAGCTCGGCGTTGGCGGCCGTCACCTGCACGTCGGCGTAGCCGTTCTTCAGGTAGTATTGGCGCAGGAGCTCGCGATCGAGGCTCATGCGGTCTGGATCGTAGACGGCGGTGCCTTTGAGGAAGTCGAACCAGCCCTTCTCGGTCGTCGAGATGACGTCGCGCAGCTGGCTGTCAGAGAAGGCGTGGTTGCCGACGAAGTGGATGCCCTTGACCTTCGTGGCGCTGCCCTCGGTGATCTCGAACACGAGGTTCACGCGCTCCTGCTCGAGCTCGATGATCTTCGGCTCGACGGTGGCGGCATAGCGGCCCTGGCGGCGATAGACGTCGAGGATGCGCTGCACGTCGGCCTGGACGCGGGCGCGGGTGAACACCGAGCGCGGCTTGAGCTGCACCTCGTTGGTCAGCGTCTCGGTGTCGACCTCGCTGTTGCCCTCGAAGGCGATCTGATTGATCACCGGGTTCTCGACCACGGTGATGACGACGTCGGCGCCCGAACGGTCGATGCGCACGTCGGAGAAGAGGCCGGTCGAGAAGAGGGCCTTGATCGAGCCGTCGACCTTTGCCGGGTCGTACTCGTTGCCGACCGAGAATTGCAGATACGAGCGAACCGTCTCCGGCTCGACGCGCTTGTTGCCTATGACGTTGATTGCCCGAATGGTGGCGCCCTGGGCTTGGGCGGAAACGGAGTACAATGCGCCGCCGACGCACGTCACCCCCGATGAGATGATCGCCAAAAGGCACGCCAGGCGACAGACTCTCACCGTAATGGCTCGAACCAGAGGCATTCGCGAACATGCCCTTTATTGCCGAACTCCCCCTCGGTATCGAACCCCGTCGGCTTCGGGGATCGAACCGCATGACTAACACGCGCGCGTCGGAACTTAGCCCTAAGGCCTGATTCTTCTCGTGGGCGCACTCCCCTGTGTAAATTCGTTCTTAACGATTCAGGAAGGGGTGTGGAAGTGGCAAGATTACGTCACTGAACACCATTTCACCCCGCACCGGTCCATCCGCGCCACACCCGCAATAAATCGTTCAAATTCACGTACACCATGAGCATCAGAACGAGCGCTACGCCGATCTGGAATCCGATCTCCTGCATGCGCCGGCTCATGGGGCGGCGCATAGCGCCTTCGATGGCGTAATAAACAAGATGTCCACCGTCCAGCACCGGGATGGGCAGCAGGTTCAGGAAGCCGATGTTCGCCGAGATGAAGGCGATCCAGCGCAGGAGCGGCTCGATGCCCCCCTCGGCGACCTTGGCCGTGACCTGCGCCATCAGGATGGGGCCGCCCATCTGATCGGCAGCCTGGCGCTGCGTCACGATGTCCGTAATCCCCTGAATTGTATGGGCAATGTTCGTGTAGGTCTCGCGCAAACCGAGCCGCAGGGCCTCGATCGGGCCGACCGACTTCGCCTCCTTGAAGCCGGCGATGCTCGAGGGCGATATGCCGATGAGGCCGCGCTTGAAGGTGCCGCCAAAGCTGTCGTTTTGCGCGTGCACCTCGGGCGTCACGGTGAGCGAGAGCTTCTCGCCGCCGCGGTCGATGCCAAACTGCAGCGGCTTGCCGGCGTTGATGCCGACGATGCGCTGGATGTCCTCAAAGCCCTCGACGGTCCAGCCGTCGATGGAGGTGATCACGTCGCCCGACTTGATTCCGGCCGTCGCGGCCGGCATGCCGGGCTTCACCTCGCCCACCGTCGGGGTGATGGTGCGCACGCCAAAGGCCAGGTTGGCGGCGGCATAAACGACTATGGCCAAAAGAAAATTCGCCATCGGGCCGGCGGCGACCACGGCCGCACGCTGCCACACCGGCTTGGTCTGGAAGGCGCCTGAGCGCTGGTCGGGTGACAGCCGCTGCAAGGCGTCCGCCGAGGGCTGACTCGCCGCGTTCTCGTCGTCGATGAACTTCACGTAGCCGCCGAGCGGGATCCAGGCGAAGCGCCAGCGGGTGCCATGGCGGTCGTTGAAGCCGAAGATCTCGCGGCCGAAGCCGATCGAGAACGTGCCTACCGAGACCCCGCACCAGCGGGCGACGATGAAGTGGCCGAACTCGTGCACGAAGACCACGATGGTCAGCACGGCCAGGAATTGCACGATAGTGATGAGCACCCCGGGGAGCGAGGCGGCGGCATTGGCCAGCGTCAGCATGGAACTCCTATCTCTTGCGAGCCGACAGAGGCGTCCTTGGCGAGCAGCGGAACCCGCGAATCCCTGGAATGATAGATGGGAAAAGCGGCAATTTCGGTGCTCATCCCCAACCCAAACCAGACTGCGCCGGGTGGGGCGGAACGAGATTCAACTAAACATAGCGGGCGAGCAGGCTGTGTGCCAGACGACGCCCCTCAGCATCAGCCGCCAGAACATCGCAGAGAGCACCGACAGGCTTAATGAAACCTTGCCGCTCGGCCGCCTCCAGCGTCTCGCCCACGGTGCGGGCGATGGCAAGGAAGCCGATACGGCGGGCGAGGAAGGCCTCGACCGCGACCTCGTTCGCGGCGCTGAGAATGGCCGGAGCCGTACCGGCGCGCGCCAGTGCGTCACGGGCGATGGTTAACGCCGGGAAGCGGCTCTCGTCCGGCGCCTCGAAATTCAGGGTGCCGACGGCAGCGAGGTCGAGGCGGCGGGTCGGAGCCGTCATCCGCTGTGGCCAGGAGAGCGCGAGGGCGATGGGCGTGCGCATGTCCGGGTTGGCCATCTGGGCGATGACGGAGCCGTCGGCGAAACTGACGAGGCAGTGCACGATCGACTGCGGATGGACGACGACGCCGAGTTGCTCGACTTTGACGGGGAAGAGGTGAAAGGCCTCGATCAGCTCCAGCCCCTTGTTCATCAAGGTGGCGGAATCGATGGAGATCTTGGCGCCCATCGACCAGTTGGGGTGGCGCAAGGCCTCCTCCGGCGTGGCGCGCGCGAGCGCCTCGTGGCTCCAGGTGCGGAATGGACCACCCGAAGCGGTGAGGATGATCTGCTCGATGCTCTCTGGGGCAGCGCCGGCGAGAGCCTGCAGCGCGGCGGAATGCTCGCTGTCGACGGGCAGGAGCTCGGTTCCTGCCGCGGCGACGGCGGACATGAACACCTCGCCCGCAGAGACGAGGCATTCCTTATTGGCGAGGGCGAGTCGGCGCCCCTGGCGCGCGGCCTCGAAGGTCGGCTCGAGCCCGGCGGCGCCGACGATGGCCGCCATGACGCAGTCGGCCGGCTCGGCGGCTGCCGCGACCACCGCCTCGGGTCCTGCGGCTGTACGCGTCGGCGTACCGGCGAGGGCGGACTGCAGCTCGGCGTAGCGTGACTTGTCGCCGATGACGGCAAGGCGTGCCTGCGTACGCCGGGCGGCGTCGGCGAGAGCCGAGACGTTGCTCTGCGCGGTGAGCGCTACGATCTCAAAGGCGTCTTTGTTGCGCTCGACAAGATCGAGCGTGCTCTTGCCGATCGAGCCGGTGGCGCCAAGGATGGTCAACCGGCGGCGGGTGAGAGCAGCACTACCACCCGGATCGGCTGCCGCAACGGCCGCCATGTTCTTGCGCGAAGCCTGTATCATTCAGAACCCATACAGCAGCGCACGCGCCGGCGCATGCGGATCGATGACGAGCGCAAGCAGGGCGGCAGCGACGGCGACAGCGATGAGGCTGTCCATGCGGTCCATGAACCCACCATGCCCGGGGATGAGCCCACTTGCATCCTTATGGTGGAAAAGACGCTTCAACGCCGATTCCGCCAGATCTCCACCTTGCGCGATGAGCGCCAGTGCGGTGCCAATGAGCACGAGGCGCGCAGCACCGGCCTCGGGTTCGATTGCCGCGATGACCGCTCCCGAGGCGGCACCGGCACACAAGGCACCGATAAGGCCAGACCAAGTCTTGTGGGGCGAGACGCGCGGCCACAGCTTAGGGCCGCCGATGTTGCTGCCCGCCGCATAGGCTGCGGTATCAGATGACCAAACCACGGCGAAGATGAACAGGACGGCGATGAAGCCCAACGGCTCGTCGGTGCGCAGCCAGAGCAGCGCAATGGCCGGCAGACCGTCGTAGAAGACGCCAAGGGCCGACAACCGGGCGCGGTTGCCGAAGCAGATGGGGATGAGGACTATCGCAGCGACGGCGAGAACGGCGATGCTCAGCGCGGCATAGCCAGCAGCCGCCAGAACGATGGCGATCGTGACCGCCGTGGCGTGGACGAAAAAGCCGGTGTCGAAGGTGGTGTCGCGGACCAACCCGCCCCATTCCCAACTGATGACGAGGGTGCAGAACAGCACCAGCGCGGCGAACGGCAGCGGCCCGGCATAGGTGAGAACAAAGGCAACGACGGCGAGCACGCTGCCAGAGATAAGGCGCAGCCTGAGGTTGCTCGACAGCCAGGGCATAGCGCCGCTCTCCGCCTCAGGCGTCATTGCCTTGTCGGGCATCGCCTGCCTCACATCACAGACTGCTTGGAGCGACCCCCAAAGCGCCGCTCGCGTGCCCGGTAACGGGCGATCGCCTCCTCGAGCAGCTCGCGGCCGAAATCAGGCCAATAGGCATCGAGAAACACGAATTCGGTATAGGCGCATTGCCACAACAGGAAATTGGAGATGCGCTGCTCGCCGCTGGTGCGCACCAAAAGGTCGGGATCGGGAATACCGGCGGTGTCGAGCGTGGCAGCGAGGGTCTCGACGTTGATGTCGTCCGGCTTGAGCGTGCCTGCGGCGACTTGCTCGGCGAGCGCCCGGGCAGCCTTGGCGATCTCCGCACGTGCCCCGTAGTTGAAGGCGATGACGAGCGTGATCGCCTGATTGTCGCGCGTCAGCTCAACGGCCTCGTCGATGAGCGTCATCAGCTCGGAATCGATTTTGCTGCGCTCGCCGATGACGCGGATTTTGACGCCGGCCTGATGCAGCTCGGCGAGGTCGCGACGGATGAAGCGTTTCATCAGCCCCATCAGATCGTCGATCTCATCCGCCGGACGCGACCAGTTTTCCGAGGAGAAGCTGTAGAGCGTGAGATAGGGGATGCCGAGCTCGATGGCGGCGCGCACCGTACGTCTCACCGCTTCCACACCGTTGCGGTGACCGATGGCCCGCGGCAGGCCGTGCTTGCTTGCCCAACGGCCATTGCCATCCATGATGATGGCGACGTGCCTAGGCTGGGCATCATCGCGCGGTCTTGGTGCTGGCTTCGGACTTGGTTTCGTCACCGGGGAAGGGCTTTCAAATATCAGGGGCAAGCCCGAGGATAGCGGTAATGCCCCGCTTCTCAAATACGCTAGATTTTATGAATTTCTGTCTCTTTCGCGGCGAGCGTCTCGTCGATTTCCTTAATCAGCTTGTCCGTGAGCTCCTGAACCTTGGCTGAGGACTTGTGGTGGTCGTCCTGGCTGATCTTGGCGTCTTTCTCGAGCTTCTTGAGGAGATCCATGCCCTCCCGCCGGACGTTGCGCACCGCGACGCGGCCCTGCTCGGCGTATTTGTGGGCAAGCTTGGCCAGCTCGTTGCGGCGGTCGGCCGTGAGGGCAGGGATCGGCAGGCGCAGCAGCGCGCCATCGACGACGGGGTTGAGGCCGAGGTTCGCCTCACGGATCGCCTTGTCGACGGCAGAGACATTGCTCTTGTCCCAGACCTGCACGGAGATGGTGCGCGGCTCGGGAACAGAGACGGTCGCCACCTGATTGAGCGGCATCTTGGAGCCGTACACCGTGACCTGGATGGGGTCGAGCAGATGCGTGCTGGCGCGCCCTGTGCGCAGGCCCGACAATTCACGCTTCAAGGCATCGAGCGAGGCGCGCATGCGCTTTTCGAGGTCGTTGAGATCAAAGGAACCGCTGGCCATTGTTGTCTCCTTCGGCACCACGCTCAGAGATGCAGCAAGCACTCCGCAGCCGGCGTTGTGGTCAAGATCGTCGCTGCGGCGCAAGCCTGGCGCGCTGCCCGATCATTCGATGACGGTCGCCCGCCCGTCGCCGCGCAGCACCTTCAACAGGTTGCCCGGCTCCTCGATCGAAAAGACAATTACCGGAAGTGCGTTGTCGCGAGCAAGGGCGATCGCGGTGCCGTCCATCACTTTGAGATCACGCGATAATACGTCGGCGTAGCCGAGCCGATCGTAGCGCTTGGCGGAGGCGTTCTTGCGCGGATCGCTGTCATAGACACCGTCGACCTGCGTCGCCTTGGCCACCGCCTGGCAGTCCATCTCTATGGCGCGCAGGGCTGCCGCCGTATCGGTGGTGAAAAAGGGATTACCCGTGCCGGCAGCGAAGATGACGACGCGGCCCGCCTTCATATGGTGCAAGGCCTTGGGGCGCACGTAGCTCTCGCACACGGTCGGCATGGGGATGGCGGAGAGCACACGCGCCGGCACATTTGCGTTCTCCAGCGCATTCTGCAGCGCCAATGCATTCATTACCGTCGCGAGCATGCCCATGTAGTCGGCAGTCGCGCGCTCCATGCCTTTGGCCGCGCCGGCAAGACCGCGAAAGATATTGCCGCCGCCGACGACGACGGCGATCTCGGCTCCGGCCGCGACGGCCTCGGCGATGTCACGCGCCAAGCGCTCGGCGACCGACATGTCGATGCCGAACTCGCCCTTGCCCATCAGGGCCTCGCCGGACAGCTTCAGCAGAAGCCGCTTGTAAACGAGCCCGGATGCCACGTCCCCGGATGGCCTGTTTGCAGCAGTTGCCATTCCCGCCTCCTCGTTTCCGCGCTGCGCACACTGTCATCCCGGGCGAGCGAGGCAAGGAGCCGAGCGAGACCCGGGACCCAGAGGCCTGCCGCGCTTTACGCTGGATCCCGGCGAGCGGCTCGCAAAGCTTGCCGCTTCCGGGATGACAGAAGGGAACGAGCAAGCCTTAGCCTACCCACGAGGGATTCGCCTAGAGCACGGCGTTGCAACGCCGTGCTCCTGAGGCTGCTTTAGTTGCTGGCACCCACGGCGGCGGCGACCTCGGCGGCGAAGTCGTCCTCTTTCTTCTCGATGCCCTCACCCAGCGCATAGCGCACGAAGGCAGCGAGCTTGATGGGGCCACCGACCTTGCCTTCCGCTTCCTTCACGGCCTGAGCAACGCTCTTCGAAGGATCGTGGACGTAGGCCTGGTCGAGCAGGCAGTTGTCCTTGGCGTAGCTCTTCAGACCCGAGGCGACGATCTTCTCGATCACCTGCGCCGGCTTGCCCTGGTTCTTGTCGGCAAGGATGGCCTTCTCGCGCTCAAGCGTCTCGGCCGGCACGCCGGCGATATCGAGCGCCACTGGGTTGGTGGCGGCGACGTGCATGGCGATCTGGCGGCCGAGCGCAGCCAGTTCGTCAGCGTTCTTGCCGGACGATTCGAGCGCGACGAGCACACCGATTTTGCCGAGGCCGGGTGCCACCGGGCCGTGCACGTAGGAGCCGACGACGCCCTCGGGCACCTCCAGCGTCGCCGTGCGGCGCAGCGTCATGTTCTCGCCGATGGTCGCGATGAGCTCCTTGAGCTGCTCCTCGACGGTGATCTGCTTGCCGGGGAAAGTGGCGGCCAGCAGCTTCTCGACGTCGCCTTTCGCAGCGCCGGCGAGCGAGGCGATCTTGCTGACGAGATCCTGGAACTGCTCGTTGCGGGCGACGAAGTCGGTCTCCGAGTTGACCTCGACGACGGAACCCGCGGTTCCCGAGGCGGTGACGCCGATGAGGCCTTCGGCCGCGACGCGCCCTGCCTTCTTGGCCGCTTTCGACAGGCCCTTCTTACGCAGCCAATCGATGGCCGCCTCGATGTCACCCTTCACCTCGGTGAGCGCCGCCTTGCAGTCCATCATGCCGGCGCCGGTCTTCTCGCGCAGTTCCTTCACGAGACTTGCTGAGACTGTCATGGGTCATCTCACTGACTTGTCGGGCGCCGTCGGCGTCCTGGTTGGCTGGGCGGGCGCCGGCGGCACCCGCTGGTTGGCAAGTGGACTAAGCAGCCGCGCGCTGCAGATTCATTACGCGGCGGCGCTTTCGACCAGTTTCTTGGCCTGCTCGATCCACTTCTCGGCCTCGACCTGACCTTTGAGCTTCAGCTTGCGCTCGAGCGCAGCCGTCTGCTCGGCATCGAGATCGGCGATCTGCCAGAAGTGGAACACGCCTGCGTCGTTGAGGCGCTGCTCGAGCTTCGGGCTGATGCCGGTGATGCGCTTCAAGTCGTCCGGCTCGCCGCGCGCCGCCTCGATGCCCTTGAAGGCGCCGGGGAGGTCTTCGCCTGGAGGCGCCTCGGAGGCTCCGACGTCGATGCCCGATGCGGTCTGGCTGCGCTCGAGGCCGTCGAGCGCAGCGCGCGCAACGAGGTCGCAGTAGAGCGTGATGGCACGGCCGGCGTCGTCGTTGCCAGGAACCGGGAAGTCGATGCCGTCCGGATCGCAGTTCGTGTCGACGATGGCGACGATCGGGATGCCGAGCTTCTTCGCCTCCTGAATGGCGATCGATTCCTTATTGGTATCGATGACGAACAGGAGGTCCGGCGTGCCGCCCATGTCCTTGATGCCGCCCAGCGCCTGATTAAGCTTGTCGCGCTCGCGCGTCAGGTTGAGGATTTCCTTCTTGGTGCGGCCATGCGGATCGGCGAGGATGTCGTCGAGCTGGCGCAAGCGGCGGATCGACTGGGAGATGGTCTTCCAGTTGGTCAGCGTGCCGCCGAACCAGCGATGATTGATGAAGTACTGCGCGCTGCGCTTGGCGCTGTCGGCGATGGCGTCGGAGGCCTGGCGCTTCGTCGCCACAAACAGCACGCGGCCGCCGCTCGCGACGGTATCAGAGATCTTAAGCAGCGCCTGATGCAGCATCGGCGTCGTCTGCGTCAGGTCGATGATGTGGATGTTGTTGCGGGCGCCATAAATGAAGGGCGCCATCTTGGGGTTCCAGCGGTGCGACTGGTGGCCGAAGTGGACGCCAGCTTCCAAAAGCTGACGCATATTGAACGCGGGTAGCGTCATATCAGGTGGTCCTTTTCCGGTTGATCCTCCGCGAACCTTAAGAAGACCTCTCCCTTACCAAGGGAGTGGTCCACCGGAGCGCCAAGCGGGGCTTTCAATCCGCCGGGCGCGAGATCCGCGTGTGAGATGGGCCGGCTATATAGAGTCTTGACCTGGAAATGACAAGCTCGCTGCGACTTGGCATTAGTTAAGGCCCGTTGGGGGGCCAAAAGTATCATGAGCAACAAAGTCATACAGGTCAGGGCGCTGCAGCTCGGCGAGCGCATCGAGGTCAAGGGGCTGGAGCGTGAGGATGCCTTCTCGACCGCCCCCCTCGCCTTCCCCACCAGCGGGGATGGCATCGCCGTGCTCTTCAAGTCTGGGGCCGCGGTGTTCATCGACATGAACCCGGTCGACGAGGAGCAGCTCATCCGCGGCCTTGCCGACCGCATCATCGCTCCGCTCTCCGAGCGCGAAGCGGAGAGCTTGCGCCTCATCGTCAAGCCGGAGGAGGACGCCATCCTCTCCGCTTCCGGCGACTTGCAGATCAAATCCGCCGATCTCAACCGGCTGCTGCTCGTCGCCGAGGTGTTGGCGATGAGCGTCGTCTTCGCCTACGACGAGCGCCGCCTCGCCACCGCCTTCGAGCGCATCGACAGCGTGGCGCAGTCGCTCAAGGCCCGGCGCCTGCCGGCCGAACCGCAAGGTGCGCTTCTCGAGCAGATCGGCGAAGCCCTGCTCATCCAGCAGCGGCTCGCCGCGCGCGTCGATCTCGACGAGAAGCCGGACGTGTTGTGGGACCATCCCGAGCTTGAGCGCTTCTGGGCCCGGCTGGTCGAGGAATACGACCTCACCCAGCGTGGGCGGGCCATCTCGCGGAGGCTGGAGGTCATCCGCGGCACGGCCGATACGCTGACCGACCTCTTCGCGACGCGCACCTCGCATCGGCTTGAGTGGTACATCATCGCGCTGATCGGGATCGAGATCGCCTTGAGTCTCTATGATAGGTTTTGGCAGTAGGCGATGCGCGCGGCGGCAAGCTCGGCGCGCGGGCCAATGGCGGCACCCAAAGCGGTGGCGTGTCCCGGCGCTTACTTGCCTTGGCTCTCTGTCGCTGCCGGTCCTTCGGTGACTGGCGTCAGGTGCGGCGCTTCATCAGGCAGCACGACGGCGGAAGAAGCGTCTCGCGCATGCGCTCTGGGTACGTCTTCAATAACTGGGGTCAAGTGCGGGGCCTCATCGGGCAGCGTAACCGTAACTGGTGCCGGCACGGACGCATGCGTCCCTCCGGATGACGCCGTACCCTCCTCTGCCAATACCAGGCTATCGCCGCAAGCCTGCGCCGACCAGCAGGCCTTACTTGGCCATGCCGTCAGCACCAACATCAACATTGCCCCGGCGCAGGCCTCTCGGTTCATCGCGACTGCCTCTGCTCATGGTGCCGCGCGCAGCAGCGACAATGAAGGACGTGAAGATGCATCATCGCCAACGTGCGCCTCTTTGCAGGGCGCGTCTTGGTACTCCGTGCACTCCGTAGTGCAGTCAAAGCCAAGACAGCTAATCCGCGCACCGCCACCCTAGTTCGGTTAGCCCGCAGGCATTGTGGGCTGCACAACAGGGGAGACAGTGAAAGTGTATCTTAGAGCTAGCGGTGCCCGAACTTCGTTTGGCGCACTCGCTGTTTTTGCGCTTCTTGCCGCCGGGCAGGTCGCACACGCCCACGGCAACTCATATAATCCGGGGCACGGGAAGGAATACGGCAAGGATCACGGGAAATATCAGCACGATCAGCCCAATCAACCCACACCGAAGGGCCCGATTGTGCTCGAGCGGATGGGCAGCCTATACGCCGGCGGTACGGTCCTCAAGGCGCCCGGGACCTGGGATCCAACAGCGCCAAATCCCTTTGGCGCACCAGCAGGCCAGACGCTGCACGCCGATCACGTCTATGCTCAGTATAAAATCCCGGCCGGATCGAAGAAGACATTGCCATTGGTGATGTGGCACGGTTGCTTGAGCCCATCGTGGGAGACCACTCCCGATGGACGCGAAGGCTATGAGAGCATCTTCGTGCGCCGCGGATGGCAGACCTACATCATCGACTGGCCGAGGACGGGCAGGTCGGGAAAGAGCAGCGTGGGAGTTACCATCAATCCAGGCTACAGCGAGCTAGCGTCGTGGAATGCCTGGCGTCTCGGTGTATGGCCGGGCTTTTTCCCGAACAGCAAGTTCCCCAACGACCCCGCCTCGCTCGATCACTTTTTCAGGGAAGGCGGAACAAACAACGGTCCGGGGGACAACGCCGTGTCCGTAGCCGCGGTCTCGGCCCTGTTCGACAAGACCGGTCCAGCCGTCCTCATCACCCACTCGGCCAGTGGCGTGCTGGGCTTCCTCACGGCGATCAAGAATCCCAAAGTCAAAGCGGTGGTTGCTTACGAGCCGAATGACGGCCCTTTCCCGGCGGGTGAAGTTCCTGCTCCCATCCCGAATGCTGCCGGCGCCTTGACGACCTTCCAGGAGGTTTCGCAGGCCGATTTCAAAAAGCTGACGAAGATCCCCATCCACGTTTTCTTCGGCGACTATATCCCAACCAGCCCCGACCCGACCAATATCGCACGCGATACTTGGCGGGTTCGCCTGGAAGGGCTGAGGCTCTTCGTCGATGCAATCAATAGGCACGGGGGCGACGCGACGCTAACGGTCCTGCCCGAGATCGGCATCCGCGGCAACTCGCACTTCTCTTTCACGGACAAGAATAACGTCCAGATTGCCGATCTGCTGTCGGATTGGCTTCACCGCAAGAGACTGGATAAAGAAAAGTCTGGTCGTTGATCGCAACCAGCGGTCCCTTCAAGACGCAACAGGAAGATGTCGCGCGAGCCATCGGGTGACATCTTTCAGTGTCACCTACCGTCAAGCGCCGGAGAGACGACACGTGCCAACTGCAATTCCGAGGCGCGACTTCCTGCAAATGGCCGGAGCCGGACTAGGGCTGCTCGCATTGGGAATCCCAGCCCATGCGACGGCGGGGCGTGAACGGCTCATGCGTACACGCGAGATCCTTGAGACGATCATTCGCGAGTACGCCACAGCAAGAGACGAACCGTGGCTGCTGATGCACGCCATCCGGGCCATGGGTAAAGACTTCAGCATCGGAGATGAGCCGGCGGTAGCCTACCTCTGTCGGCGCTACCTGCAGGAGACGTCGGTAAACGGCAAATCGTACCTCCATATGCCCATCAGCCATGAAGGCCACGCCAACGCGTTTCTCGCCGAAGCCGTCCTGGACTCGGGGATCGATGCGACCTACGCGTTTCGCACCAACGATCGGAACTATAGTATCGCTGACCTGATCGCCGGAGCGAAGGCGCGTTTTGACCTCGACACGCGGACCTTGAGCACGCGCTCCATCACGTTCAATGCCGACGACCTCGCTTTTAGTCTGGTGGCCTTCGCCTACTCCACTGAACGGGCAGGCGAATGGGTGAATGCCTATGGCAATTCGATCCACATGGCTGCCTTGGCAGACTATGGGTTGGAGGCGCTCGAAAGCGCCAACAAGCTGTTCGAGGCCAGCATGCGTCAGGGTCTCTTGGCAGCAGGACCGGATCGAATTCACGACTTTGCCTGCGGCGGCATGCACCTGATCTACGGCTTGAGCACCTGCCTGCGGCTAGGGCATCTGCAGCCTGCCCAGGCAGAGCGCATGAAGACACAATTCGATATCGTCACTTGGCGGCTGAAATCTGATTCAGCGCTCGTTGAGCGTCACTACAATGTCCTTGCGGACCAATATCCCGCCGAGGTTGTCCGCATCCATCGTCTGAGTGCGAAACTGAAGTTGCTGGGGCACGGCCTGGAGGTAATCAACCACGCTCGCCACCATGGCCTCTTCATCCCCACGGCCGCTCAGGACGACGATATCGGGCGTGCCCACGAAGAGCTGTTTGATGTGATCGAGGCCGTTGGACCTGACGGCCCCAGAACCGCGCATGATGCAACGCTCTTCAAGTATCTCGTAGGCGATGCCTGCCACGCTTATCGTGGTGTCACGATGGCGCGGTTGGCATGACGTAGTGAGGGGTCGACAGCCCGGCGTTGCGTCGTTCCCTTGGCGGCGGATGCAGTCGAGCCGGCGAGCCCTGCCACCCAAGTTCAGTGGACCAGGTCGGCGTGCTGCTGATTGGGCGCGCGGCGGGGGTGGGGCTCGGGCAGGACGGCGGGCTGCTCGTATTTGCTCGATGCCGCATTGATCGGCAGGCAACCTTTGAAGCGCGACGCCGCTGCCTCGGTCACGATGGCGATGGCGGTGAAGCCCTGTGCGCTCCACTTCTGCAGCACCTGCAGCCGGTCCTCCGCCATGCCAATGCGCGCCTTGGTGCCGGCACTGTCGTTATCCCAGATCTGGATGAAGACGCACGAGCCGGCCTTGGTGCCGCGTCGCGCCGGATAGTCGACGATCATCCCGCGCTTCAGTGCCGGCACAGCGGACATGTCCTCGCTGCTCCTCACCGATTTCACGAGACGCTTGTCGATGATCTTGCCGTAATAGCGCGAGCTTGCATCATCAACGCAGAAGCTGTTGCCGGGCACGAGCTTGGTATAGCCAGCGAGCGTGCTCTTATCGAAGCCGAACGGGCCGGCAACACGGAAGATCCCTGCCGGCGCACGCATGTCGCCCTCGTGCTTGATGGGCTCGTCCTTCTTGGCGAGGTGGACGTAGGGGTCCGACCAGCCGATACCGGCGCTGCCGACAACGGCGGGCTCGGGCGGACCGGAGCGCCGCCAGGTCGCGTCGGCCGGCGACTTGCGCTCGAAAGTGTGCAGCGTCGCCTTCACCGAGGTCATGTCGGGAACGGTGACAATGATGAGGCGCGTCGCCCTGTGCAGGGGACGCGGGCAATAAGTTGCTATCGCCTGAGGGGTGCGGGTGGTGGCGGTACTCGCCTTCGAGGCGGAGAGTGCCGTGGCGGTCGTAGTGGCGCTCACCTCCGGGGTGAGCAACGCCAGCAGCAACGCGGCGCCGGTGAGGGAGCGAAGCACGGTCGTTGACCCTTAGCACGAATTGTATCGATCGGATGCTAGGGGTCAGAATACGTTCAGATTTCTAATACTTCGGAAACGCCGGGCATGGTCGAGAGCATGCCGGCGGCGGCGGGCGAGGCATCGTAGCGACCGGGGACGGTGAACTCGATCTCCTTACCGCGGTCGCCAAGCGGAAGCACGAAGCGGATCTCTCCCTTGCCACCGGGCTTCAAGCGCGCCTTGATCTGCGCCATGGCTCCGACGTTCTTCTCGATGACGTGCCGGTCGAGAACGAGCTTCAGGCCGCGCTGCACGTTGGCCACGGCCTTGTCGAGCGCTTCGATGCCCTCGACGCGCATCTTCACCGTGTCGCCATCGCGCTCGGCCGAGACGGTCAACTTGACCGGCGTGCCTGGCTCGAGGAGGTCGCGGCTCGTCGCCAGCGTATCGGAGAAGATCACCGCCTCGAACTGGCCGGTGGTGTCGGAGAACATCGCAAAGGCGAACTTATTGCCCTTCTGCGATTTCCGCTCGCGCGCGGAGATGACAATGCCGGCGAGTGCGCCGCTGGTGGCGCCGCGTTCGGTCATCGCCTCGAATTCGGCATAGCGCTTGACGCCAAGCTTTCCGAGCGCGTGCTCATATTGGTCGAGCGGGTGGCCGGATAGATAGAAGCCGACGGCGTCGAACTCGTGCGACAAGCGCTCCATCGGCGTCCACGCGGTGGCGGCGCGCAACTGCAGCGCGGGCGACGCCTTCCCTCCTCCCCCGCCACCCAGTGAGAAGAAGTCGGCCTGCCCGTCCGCCTTCTCCTGCTCCATGCGTTGCGCAAGCTCGAGGATCTGATCGACATTGGCCTGCACCAGCGCACGGTTGGGCTCCAGCGCATCGAAGGCACCGGCGGCGGCGAGTGTTTCGATGCCGCGCTTGTTGAGCGCCTTGGGATTGAGGCGCGATGCGAAGTCAGCAAGCGATTTGAAGCTGCCCTTCGCCCTGCGATCCTCGACGATGGTCGCGACGGCGGCGGCGCCGATGTTCTTCAGGGCGGCGAGTGAATAGCGGATGGCGCCCATCTTGCCGGCTTCGCGCGCCGGCTCGGCGAGGAAGTCGACCTCGGAAGCGTTGACGCACGGCGGCTCGACGGTGATGCCGCTCTTCCTCGCCTCGGCGGCGAACATGGCGAGCTTGTCGGTATTGCCCATGTCGAGCGTCATGGAGGCGGCGAGGAACTCCTCGCGGAAGTTCGCCTTCATGTACGCGGTATGGTAGCTGACGAGCGCGTAAGCGGCGGCGTGCGATTTGTTGAAGCCATAGCCGGCAAACTTGTCGACCAATTCGAAGATGTAGGTCGCGTCTGCCTTCTTGACGCCGCGCTCAACCGCCCCCTCGACGAACTTGGCCTGATGGCGCGCCATCTCGGCCTTGTCCTTCTTGCCCATGGCGCGGCGCAGAAGGTCGGCGGTGCCGAGCGAGTAGCCGCCCATCACCTGCGCGATCTGGATCACCTGCTCCTGGTAGATGATGACGCCGTAGGTCTCCTTGAGGATGCCTTCCAGCATCGGGTGCAGGTAGTCGACCGGCTCCTCGTTGTGCTTGCGGTTGATGTAGGTGGGGATGTTGTCCATCGGGCCGGGCCGATAGAGCGCCACCATGGCGATGATGTCTTCGAAGCGGTCGGGCTTCAAACGCTTCAAGCTCTCGCGCATGCCCGTGCTTTCCAGCTGGAACACGCCAACCGTGTCAGCCTTGGCGAGGAGCTCGTAGGACTTTTTATCGTCGAGCGGCAGCTTGGACAGATCGAGATCAATGCCACGCCCGCGTTTCACCAACTCGACCGCCTTCTTGAGGACGGTGAGCGTCTTCAGACCGAGGAAGTCGAACTTCACGAGGCCGGCCACCTCGACGAGCTTCCAGTTGAACTGGGTGACAGGCGTGTTGGTCTTGGGATCGCGCGTCAGCGGCACCAGCTCGACCAGCGGGCGGTCGCCGATCACCATGCCGGCGGCGTGCGTCGAGGCGTGGCGGTAAAGGCCTTCAAGCTTCTGAGCAATCTCGGCGAGACGCGCGACCATAGGGTCGCGATCGATCTCCTCCTGCAGCTTCGGCTCGCCGGCAATCGCCTCCGGCAGCGTGACAGGATTGGCCGGGTTGTTGGGCACCAGCTTGCAAAGGCGGTCGACCTGGCCATACGGCATCTGCAGCACGCGGCCAACGTCGCGCAGCACAGCGCGTGCCTGCAGCTTGCCGTGGGTAATGATCTGCGCGACGCGATCGTGCCCGTACTTGCTTTGCACGTAGCGGATCACCTCGTCGCGCCGATCCTGGCAGAAGTCGATGTCGAAGTCCGGCATCGAGATGCGCTCGGGATTGAGGAAGCGCTCGAACAGGAGGCCGAAGCGGAGCGGATCGAGGTCTGTGATGGTCAGTGCCCAGGCGACGACGGAGCCAGCGCCGGAGCCGCGGCCAGGACCAACCGGCACCCCTTGCGCCTTCGCCCACTTGATGAAGTCCGACACGATGAGGAAGTAGCCGGGAAACTTCATGCGCTCGATGACGTCGAGCTCGTAGGCGAGACGCTTGTCGTAGTCCTCGCGCGTGAAGCCTTCGGCCGGCGGCGAGACGGATAGGCGCGCGTCGAGACCGGCGTGTGCCTGCCGGCGCAGCTCCTCTGCCTCGAGCTTGGCCACCTCCTCGGCCGAGAGTTGCCTATCCGCGGCGACGAAGCGGGGCAGGATCGGCTTCTTGCCGCGCGGGCGGAAAGCGCAGCGTTTGGCAATCTCGATGGTGTTGTCAAGCGCCTCGGGTAGATCGGCGAAGAGCTTGACCATCGCCTCGGCGCTCTTGAAGTCGTGCTCGCGCGTCACGCGTCGGCGGTCGTCCTCGACCACGTAGCGGCCGGCGGCGATGCACAGCAGCGCGTCGTGTGCCTCGTAGTCGTCGGGCGAGGCGAAGTAGGCCTCGTTGGTGGCCACGATGGGGATGTGCTTGGCGTAGGCGAGCTGCAAAAGCTGCGGCTCGACGTCGTGCTCAGACTTCAAGCCATGGCGCTGGAGCTCGACATAGAGGCGGTCACCGAACACATCCTTGAGGCGGTCGAGACGGCCCTCGGCCAACGCCCGCTGGCTATCACGCAGCGCGCGGTCGATGGGGCCATCGGGTCCGCCGGTCAGTGCGATCAGTCCCTCGGCATGGCCCGCCAGCACGCTGGCGCTGGTGTGCACCGCCTCGACATCGGCCGACTCGAGGTGCGCGCGCGAGACGAGCTTCATCAGGTTCGCGTAGCCGGCATCGTTCATCGAGAGGAGCGCGATGTTGCCGTCGCCGGGCGTGCGTGCCGCCGGTGTGCCGCGCTCGGTGGCGTCGTGGCGGCGGTCCTCGAAGTCGATGCTCAGGCTGACGCCGACGATGGGCTGAATGCCGACATCGGCGAGCTTGTCGGAGAACTCAAGCGCGCCGAAGAGATTGTTGGTGTCGGTGAGGCCCAGCGCCGGAAAATGCTGCGCGGCGGCGAGCTTCGCCAGCTTGCCGATGGGCAACGCACCTTCAAGCAGGGAATAGGCGGAATGCACCTTGAGGTGCACGAAGCGCGCCGTTGCAGGCTGCGCCGGCTGGCCATCGTTCGGCAGACGACTCGGTGCGTTCATGGCCTAAAATTTAGAGCATTTACCCTCGTAGCCCAACCCGTCATGCCGGCGCAGGCCGGCATCGACGCAAGTCTCCACAAGCAAGACGACCGTTGTAAGCGACAACCTTACCCGCTCGTCTGGCCGAGAGCATGTCGATGGCTGGCGTAGATCCCGGCCTTCGCCGGGATGACGTGAAGGTGCGCCGACCGTGTCAGCGGACGGATTGGGGGTCGACCTCGATCAGCAGGCCGTCCTGCAGGTAGAGGACGCGGTCCATGCGGCGCGCGATCTCGAGGTTGTGCGTGGCGATGAGCGCCGCGACGCCCGTGGTGCGGATCAAATGCACCAGCGCGTCGAACACATGCTCGGCGGTGTGCGGGTCGAGATTGCCGGTCGGCTCGTCGGCGAGGATCAGACGCGGCTCGTTGGCGAGCGCCCGGGCGATGGCGGTGCGCTGCTGCTCGCCGCCCGACAGCTCGGCCGGGCGATGATCGACGCGCTCGCCGAGGCCCAGGGTAGTGAGAAGCTGCTTGGCGCGCGCCGCAGCCTTCTTGCGGCTGCGGCCCAAAATCATCTGGGGGATGACGACGTTCTCCTGTGCCGAGAACTCGGGCAGCAACTGATGGAACTGGTAGACGAAGCCCATCTGGACGCGCCGCACACGGGTGCGGTCAGCGTCGCCCATGCCGGTGCAGTCGCGCCCGGCGATGATCACTTGGCCGGCGTCCGGCGTTTCGAGCAGACCAGCGATGTGCAGGAGCGTCGACTTGCCGGCGCCGGAGGGGCCGACCAGCGCCACCGCCTGCCCGGGATAGATGTCGGCCGAGGCACCGTTCAGCACGGCAATGCGCCGCTCGCCCTGGTGGAAAGCGCGCATCAGCTTGTCGAGCCTCAGCACCGGCTGCGGGGCGACGGTATGCCCGTTGTCTCGCACGGCTTGCAGCTCCTCGGCCAGGGCGGTCATGCGACGATCGCTCATTCGTAGCGCAGCGCTTCAACGGGATCGAGTGTCGACGCGCGCCAGGAAGGATAGAGCGTGGCGAGAACGGAAAGGACCAGCGCCATGACGACGATGGTGATCGTCTCGCGTGGCTCCATGTCGGCTGGCAGGCGCGTCAGGTAGTAGACGTTGGGATCGAACAGCGTCGTGTTGGTCATCCACGAGATGAGCTCGCGGATCGATTCTATGTTGAGGCAGAAGACGATGCCGAGGATCAGCCCGGCGATGGTGCCGACGATACCGATCGAGGCGCCGGTAATCAGGAAGACCCGCATGATGGCGCCACGCGTGGCGCCCATGGTGCGCAGGATGGCAACGTCGCGGCCCTTGTCCTTCACTAACATCATCAGGCCGGAGATGATGTTGAGCGCGGCGACGAGGACAATCAGCGACAGGATGATGAACATCACGTTGCGCTCGACCTCGAGCACGGTGAAGAACGTCTCGTTGCGCGCCCGCCAGTCGGACACGTGGTTCACAGGGCCGACGGCGCGCTTCACCTCGCGCACAAAGCTGTCGATCTCGCTCGGATGATTGACAACCACCTCGATGGCGTCGACCTCCGGTCCGCGTGAGAAGTAGCGCTGCGCCTCGGTGAGCGGCATGAACACCATGGTGCGGTCGTATTCCGCCATGCCCATCTCGAACAAGGCCGTGACGACATACGGCTTGGTGCGCGGCGCGGTGCCGAATGGCGTAGACGCCCCGCGCGGCGAGACGAGCGTGATCGTATCGCCGACGTTGACCCGCAGCATGTTCGCGAGGCGCGTGCCGATGGCGATGCCGGTCGCGTTGCCGAAGCCATCGAGCGTGCCAAAGCGGACGTTGTCGGCAACGAGCGGCAGGGATTTGAGCCCGTCCTCGGTCATGCCGCGCACCAGCGCACCGGTTGCCTGCACGGCGGAGGAGACCATCACCTGGCCTTCGATGAGCGGCATTGCTGCCCTGATGCCGGGCAGTGCGGCGATGCGCTTTTGCACCTCGTCGTAGTCGTCGAACGAGCCGCCGATCTTGTTGACGATAATATGCCCGTTGAGGCCGAGGATCTTGGCGAACAGCTCATTGCGGAAGCCGTTCATCACCGCCATGACGATGATCAGCGTCGCAACTCCGAGCATGATGCCGGTGAACGAGAAGCCGGCTATGACGGAGATGAAACCTTCCTTGCGGCGCGCGCGCAGATAGCGCGAGGCGAGCATCCACTCGAACGGCGAGAACGGCTTGGTGTCTGCTACGGCCGCGGTCATCCCCCGAAACTCCCCCTCGCTTCTGTTGGCCGGGCCGCACAGCTACTCCGCCAATCGGGCCAGATTTAGTTGCTCTTACTGCATGACACCAGCGGACAGAAACTTTGCATGCGGCTCCCAACGCACAAGCTGATGGCCGCGCCTCGGCGCGGGGCCCCTTGGCCCTTGCCCACCTCGCGGGCGAAGTAATTCAATAAGCGCGGCCGATCAGCACTTGCTCCTGCGCAGGGTTGCCTGTGAAGAGACACGGCCCTGCCACCGGCTTCTGTGCCAACGGGGCGTTGCGAATGGTGAGCTTAAGTGCTTTTAACCTTTCCGCAATCGCCTCCAGGGCGGCGCCTTCCGGCTTCGACCAGGCGACGAGAGCCCAGCCCTTGAAGGCACCGCCTTCATCATCGGGCTCGGCGGCCCCGAAGTATTCCGCGAGCTCCTCGAATGACTTGAGCCCGGTGATGATATTGCTGTCGAGGCGCGCCTTTGCCCGGTTGAAGAGCCGGCCCTGGATGTCGTCCAGCAGCATCTGCGCCCCGGCGACGAATTCCGCCCGCGGCTTGGTGTGCGAGACAACCTTGTCGCCTTCGCGTAGCGCGTCTCGGCGCATGAATGTGACATTGCCACCTGCAGCGTCGCGCCCGCCGATCTCGACGATCACCGGCGCGCCGCGCCGCACCCAATTCCAGCGCTTCTCGGCCGACTTCACCGGCTTCAGGTCGACCAGCACACGGATGCCCAGAGCCTTCAGTTCCTTTTCGAGCGACGTGCAGTAGTCGATAAGCTCCTGGTCCTCCGGCTTGTCACGCAGCATGGGCACGATGACGATCTGGCGCGGCGCGATCTTCGGCGGCAAGCGCAGGCCGTCGTCATCGCCGTGCGTCATGATCACCCCCCCGATGAGGCGGGTCGACACGCCCCAGCTCGTCGTGTGGCAGAATTCGAGCTGCCCACTCTGATTTTGGAACTGGATATTCTGCGCCTCTGCGAAGTGCGTGCCGAGGTAGTGCGAGGTGCCGGCCTGCAAAGCCTTGCCGTCCTGCATCATGGCTTCGATCGAATAGGTGTTGTCGGCGCCGGGGAAGCGCTCGTTGGCTGGCTTCTCGCCGGCGACGACCGGCATCGCCAGCACGCCCTCCGCGAACTCGCGGTAGACCTCGAGCATCTTCAGCGTCTCGGTCATGGCGTCGTCACGGGTTGCGTGGGCCGTATGGCCCTCCTGCCAGAGGAACTCAGCGGTGCGCAGAAAGAGGCGCGTGCGCATCTCCCAGCGCACCACGTTGGCCCACTGGTTGATGAGCAGCGGCAGGTCGCGATAGCTCTTGATCCAGCGCTGGAACGCGTCACCGATGATGGTCTCGGAGGTCGGCCGCACGATCAGCGGCTCCTCCAGCTTGGCCGCAGGGTCGACGACGAGTTGGCCGCCTTCGTTCTTCAGGCGATGGTGGGTGACGACCGCCATCTCCTTGGCAAAGCCCTCGACGTGCTCGGCCTCCTTGGCGATGAAGCTCATAGGGATGAAGAGCGGAAAATAGCAGTTCTCGTGCCCCGTCTCCTTGATGCGGGCGTCGAGCTCGGCCTGGATGCGCTCCCAGACCCCCCAGCCCCAAGGCTTGATGATCATGCAGCCGCGCACGGGGCTGGTCTCGGCCATGTCGCCATCACGCACGGCAGCCTGATACCACTCGGGGAAATTCTCCTCGCGGGTGACGGAGAGAGCGCGCTTGCTCATTGGGATGCCAGATTGAGGTCAGCGAAGGCGCCCACGGGGGGCGCGGGGACAGGGATTCACGGCACGAGCAGCCGCTGCGCGGGGCTGGTAGCGTTAATCCGGGCGGGTGGCAATCCCACCCTCTCCGCTCCCTGTGTGCCGCCAGCGGCAGATTGCGGCCGATGTTGACATGCATCTTAGTCGGGTGCGCTGCACCATTGATTACACGTACGAATTGAAGCTCAGCGGGTGAAAAATATTTTTTGGCGTCGGCGCATGAAGCCGCGTGACAGAAGGCCGCGTGTCGAGTAAACGTACTGGCCATAAGGGTGGGTCACAAGCCGCATAGACAAGTGGCAGACAGCCCAAGTCTAGGGAAGATGGTGGCACGCGGGACTACCCACTCAGGTGGTGGACTGCAGCCAAGACGGAGCGAAGCGGTCGCGAAATCGCAGCCGCGCTCCATGACGAAAAAGAAAATGCTTTGACGCGTGGAGCAAGGTTTCAAGGCCTTGCTCTTCGCATTTTTGGCGAGTGACGCGAGCGGCGAGAAGCTTTGCGTGCGGCGAGCATCACGCGAGTTGATGGCCGCGCCTCGGCGCGAGGCTCCTTGAGCCCTTAGCGCCTGACGGCGGTCAAGAAGCAGCAGTGCTGAGATTGCGCGCGTGTGGCGGATCGTGCTGCCGATCACCAGGGAATGTTGTCGGGTGTGATCAGCCGGTAGGCGATGATGGCGTAGACGATCGCGAATACGATCGATGCGACCAATGTATTGATCAGGAAGATGCGCAGGAGCCGCGGTTTCGCGGGTGCGCTACCCGGCGTGCCGGGGACGACATTTCCTTCCTCATCCTGCGTGCGCACGCCAAAGGGCAGCACGGCGAACAGCGTGATCCACCAGATGAAGATGTAGATGGCGAGTGCCATCACCCGGTCCATGCTGATACCTCTCGACTGAGCGCCGATGTTGCTGCCGCGGAGACTGGTATAGATCCCGGCCTGCGCCGGAATGACGTTGAATGGAGGCGACCGACTGCTGTCATCCCTCCGAAGGGCGGGATCAACGCCAGCTTCAGCGACCGCTCATGGCGCAGAATAGCCTCCAGTTCGTCACGCCTGCTCGAGCTCGGTCAGGGTGCCGAGGAAGTCCTTGGGATGCAGGAACAGCACCGGCTTGCCGTGGGCGCCGATCTTCGGCTCGCCGTCGCCAAGCACGCGGGCACCCTGCGCCTTGAGCTGGTCGCGGGCGGCAATGATGTCGTCGACCTCGTAGCAGATGTGATGGATGCCGCCGTCCGGGTTCTTCTCGACGAACTTGGCGATCGGCGAGTTGTCGCCGAGCGGCTCGAGGAACTCGATCTTGGTGTTCGGCAGGGTGACGAAAACCACCGTGACGCCATGCTCGGGCTGCGGCGTCGGCTCAGTGACGGTGGCGCCGAGGGCATTGCGGTATATAGCCGTCGCCGCGGCCAGGTCCTTCACCGCAATGGCGACGTGGTTCAAGCGTCCGATCATTCGTCTTCCTCGTTCGTGTCCGGGCTGGGCGCGGGCTCAGCCCTTAGTATCGACCACGTTCACGAGGACCTTGCAAATGGGCTTCTTGCCCCAAACCTCGTTGACCGCCGCGCGCACAGCGCGTCGCACCGATTCAGCCAGGGATTCCGGGTTCTTGCGGTTATTCTGCGGGATCGAGCGCAGCGTGCCGTCGACGGCATCGAGCACAACGTCGAGCATCTCGTCGCCCTCGGCAGTCTCGGACGGAATGCCGTCGAGGATCGCCTGGGGCTCGCCGAGCACGGCGCCCTTGCGCGTGACGACGACGCTGACGACAACAACGCCAACGAACGACAGCTTGCGGCGCTCACGCACCGGGCCTTCGCTCTCCTCGACGATCAGACGACCGTCGCGATACAGGCGGCCGACCGGCGCATCGTCGATGACCGCCGGGTCGGGGGCGAGGCGCAGGATCTCGCCATCGGTGAGCGAGAACACCGTGGCGACTCCCATCTCGCGGGCGAGCTCGGCCTGGGCTTTCAGGTGGCGCGCCTCGCCGTGCATGGGGACCGCGATCTTGGGGCGCATCCAGCGGTACATCTGGCGCAGCTCGTCGCGCCGCGGATGGCCCGACACGTGCACCAGCGCCTCGTTGTCGGTGAGGATATCGCAGCCGTTGCGCGCGAGGTTGTTCTGGATGCGGCCGACGCCCTTCTCGTTGCCGGGAATGGTGCGCGAGGAGAAGATGACGAGGTCGCCCTTGTCGAGCGAGATCTCAGGATGCTCGACCTCGGCGATGCGGGCGAGAGCGGCACGCGGCTCGCCCTGACTGCCCGTGCACAGGAGCACGATGTCGCTGCGATCGATGTAGGTGAACTGGTCCTGGTCGAGGTAGCGGAAACCCTGCGGCAGGTAACCGGTCTCGCGCGCAACCTCAATCACGCGGTGCAGCGCGCGTCCGGCGACGACGAGCTGACGCCCTGCCGCCTGCGCGGCCTCGGCGATGGCTTTGACGCGCGCGACGTTGGAGGAGAACGTCGTTACGGCGACGCGCTTCTTCGCCTGCGTGACGATGTCTACGAGCGAGCGCGCGACATCCTCTTCCGAGGGCGAGATACCTTCGCGGAAGGCGTTCGTCGAATCGATGACGAGCGCCAGAACACCTTCGTCGCCCAGCTTGGCGAGACGGGCGGCATCGGCCGGCGCGCCGATGGTCGGCGTCGCGTCGAGCTTCCAGTCGCCCGTGTGAAACACGGTGCCGAGGCGCGTGCGGATGGCAAGCGCGCTCATCTCGGGGATCGAGTGCGTGAGCGAAAACAGCTCTATGCTGAACGGGCCGACGTTGAACTGGGAATCGAGCGCTACGACGTTGATCGGGATGTCGAGGCCGTTGCCGTGCTCGGCGAGCTTCGAGCGCAGCATGCCAGCGGTGAACGGCGTCGCGTAGACCGGCGCCCGAAGGCGCGGCCACAGGTCGATCACAGCGCCGATGTGGTCCTCGTGCGCGTGCGTGATGACGATGCCGGCAAGGTCGCCCCGGTTCTCCTCGATGAAGCGCACGTCGGGGAGGATGACGTCGATGCCGGGATCGAATTCGCCCTCAGGAAACGTGATGCCGCAGTCGACCATCAGCCAGCGGCGCGCATCCTCGGGGCCGTAGCCGTAGAGGTAGGCGTTCATGCCGATCTCGCCGAGCCCGCCGAGCGCCAGGAACACGAACTCGTCGCCGCCGGCAGCGCGGCCGCCGCCCCCGCTCACCTCACTCATGGGCTTGCGTCTTTCGCAGCGAGCGTCACGTCGCCGAATGCGAAGCTGAGCTGCCTGCCGTCGGCATCGTCGATCAGGAGGGCACCGCTCTCGTCGAGGCCGGCGAAGGTGCCGGCGATGGGGCCTTGCACCGCGTTGACGGTGAGCGGCTCGCCGATGGGGCCGGCGCGCTCAAGCCAAGCCTCGCGCACCGGCGTGAAACCCTCGCCGTTATCCCAGATCGTGATCCAGTGATTCATGGTCTGCGCCAGGAAGCACAATGCCTCACGCGGCGAAAGCGCTAATCCGGTGGAAGCGAGAAATGTCGCGGCCCGGCCGAGGTCGCCCGGGGCAGAGGCAAGGTTAAGTCCAACACCGATGACGGCAACAAGGCCTTCGGGGCACCGCGAACTACTCTCGACCAGGATGCCGCCAGCCTTCGCCGTGCCAATAAGAACGTCGTTCGGCCATTTGAGCCGAAGTCCGGGAACGTCGCCGGCCCGGCGAATGGCATCGATGACGGCGATGCCGGCGACGAGTGAAAGCTGGCCGGCTTTCGCCGGCGGGCAAGCGAGGCTCGTCACGTAGCTGGCGAAAAGGTTGCCGGGAGGCGAGGACCAGGATCGCCCCGAGCGGCCGCGCCCGGCGCTCTGGCGGTCGGCGATGATCCATAGCGGTCCGCTCTCGCCAGCCAACACCCGGCGCATGCCTTCGGCGTTCGTCGAGTCGACCTCGGCGAGGGCAACAAGCGCACAGCCCTCCGGCAGAAGAGCCGGCGCGTCGGTCATCGGGCGGCGGCGGTCGAGACGTGCAGCGCGCTGGCAGCCGTGTGCGCGGCATCAACGAGCGGCGCCGGATAGAGCACGAACAGCAGCACGGAGGCACCGGCCAGCGTCATCACAAGGCCGGTGCCGCGGTCGACGGGCAGGAAGGTTACCGTCGATGGGTCGAAGAACATCACCTTGACGACACGCAGGTAGTAGTAGGCGCCGACGACGCTCGCGAGGACGCCGATCACTGCCAGCGTGTAGAGGCCGGCCTTCACCGCTGCGCCAAAGATGTACAGCTTGGCGAAGAAGCCAGCGAGCGGTGGGATGCCGGCCATCGAGAACAGGATCATCGCCAGCACGAAGGCCATGGAGAGGTTCTTGCTCGCAAGGCCGGCCAAAGCGTCGATGTCTTCCACCGGGCCCTCCTCCGTGCGCATAGACAGGACACACGCGAAGGCGCCGATGGTCATGACGATATAGATGGCGAGGTAGACCAGCACCGACTGGGTGCCCGTCTCGCTGTTGGCGGCAAGGCCGATCAGCGCGTAGCCGACGTGGCCGATGGATGAGTAGGCCATCAGGCGCTTGATGTTGCGCTGGCCGATGGCAGCGAAGGCGCCAAGCAGCATCGAGGCGATGGAAAGGAAGACGATGATCTGCTGCCATTGGGTGGCGATGCCGGGAAAGCCCGTGAGCAGCGTGCGCACCAGCAGAGCGAAGGCGGCGAGCTTGGGCGCGGCGGCGAAGAATGCGGTGACCGGTGTCGGCGAGCCCTCGTAGACGTCCGGCGTCCACATGTGGAACGGCACGGCGCTGACCTTGAAGGCGAGCCCGACGAGCAGGAACACGAGGCCGACGATGAGGCCGATGTTCTGCGCGGCGCTCTGGCCCTGCGCCACCGAGGCGATGGTCTTGAAGTCGATCGAGCCCGTAAAGCCATAGATGAGCGAAGCGCCGTAGAGCAGCATGCCCGAGGACAGCGAGCCGAGAACGAAATACTTGAGGCCCGCCTCGGAGGAGCGGACGTTGCCGCGGTCGATGGCAGCATGACGTAGAGCGCGAGGCTCTGCAGCTCGAGCCCCAGGAACAGGGCTATGAGGTTGCCGGCCGACACCATGAGCAGCATGCCGACGACGGCGAGCAGGATCAGCACGCAGATCTCGGCCGAGAGCAGCCTGGCGCGGGCAAGCGTATCGAAGCTCATGATGAGCACCAGCGCGGCGGCGCCGAGAATGAGCAGCTTGGAAAAGCGGGCGAAGGCATCCGAGATGAAGGCGCCTTCGAACAGCACCTCGCGCGCAGTGTCCCCATGGACGATGAGCGCGCCGGCAGCGACGAGCACCACCACGGTGAGCCATCCGGCAACGTAGTCGGTACCGGGCGTTGCCTGCTTGCGGAAGACGCCGAGCATGAGGATCAGCATGGCGCCGACCGCGATGGCGATCTCCGGCAGCAACGGCGCGTAGCCTTCTAACGCTTGCATCACGGCCGTCCCCTGGAGTGTCTTTCCGCCTTCGAGCGGTCTTCCCTTTCACCCGCGCACATCGCACCTATGGCGCGATTTTGCGCGATCTCTCCCCGGTAGGAAGAAGTTAGAGAAGGACGCGCCAGTTTAACCTCTCCCCATTGGGGAGAGGTCGGAAGCGATCGCAAGATCGCTTCCGGGTGAGAGGGCAGAACGGAGATGATGTCCGAGTTGACCACCGTCTCAATCCCCTAATGGTGGGCCGGCGCGGGGGGCGCGCCTGCTGGCTTGGCAACGGGCGCAGCCGACTTCGCCGGCGCCCCGACCGCGGCCTCATAGTTGGCAACGAGCTTCTTCACCGATACCGCCGTCACGTCGAGGATCGGCGCGGGATAAAAGCCGAAGAAGATAGTCAGCGCCACCAGCGGGGCGAGAATGCCGATCTCGCGCGGCGACAGGTCCTGGATGTTCTTGAGCGTCGGCTTGACGAGCGCGCCGTAGATCACGCGCCGATAGAGATAAAGCGCGTAAGCGGCGGAAAGGATGACGCCGGAGGTGGCGAGGAAGGCCACCCAGGTGTTGACCTTGAAGGCGGACAGCAGCGTCAGGAACTCGCCAATGAAGCCCGAGGTGCCCGGCAGTCCGACGTTGCCCATGGTCAGCACCATGAAGAAGGCGGCGTAGATGGGCATGCGCTCGACGAGGCCGCCGTAGGCAGCGATGTCGCGCGTGTGCATGCGGTCGTAGATGACGCCGACGACGAGGAAGAGGCCGGCCGAGATGATGCCGTGCGAGAGCATCTGGAAGATGGCGCCCTCGATGCCCTGCGTCGAGAATGTGAAGGTGCCGAGTGTCACAAAGCCCATATGGGCGACGGATGAATAGGCGATCAGCTTCTTCATGTCGGTCTGCACCAGCGCGACGAGCGAGGTGTAGATGATGGCAATGACCGACAACGTGAACATCAGGGTCGAGAACTCGGCGCTCGCCACCGGGAACATCGGTACCGAGAAGCGCAGGAAGCCGTAGCCGCCCATCTTCAGAAGAATGGCGGCCAGGATGACGGAGCCTCCGGTCGGCGCCTCGACGTGCGCGTCCGGCAACCAAGTGTGCACCGGCCACATCGGCAGCTTCACCGCGAAGGAGGCGAAGAACGCCAACCACAACCACCATTGCATCTCGGGCGGGAACTTGTAGGTGAGCAGCGCCGTGATGTCGGTGGTGCCGGCGTGCCAGTACATGGCCAGCATGGCGAGCAGCATCAGCACCGAGCCGAGCAGTGTATAGAGGAAGAACTTGAAGGTCGCGTAGATGCGGTTGGCGCCACCCCAGATGCCGATGATGAGGAACATCGGGATGAGGCCGCCCTCGAAGAACACGTAGAAGAGGAATAGATCGAGGGCGCAGAAGACGCCAATCATCAGCGTCTCGAGCACCAGGAAGGCGATCATGTACTCCTTGACGCGATCCTCGACCGTCCAGCTCTGCAGGATGACCAAAGGCATCAGGAACGTCGTCAGGATGACGAACAGCATGGAGATGCCGTCAACGCCGAGCTTGAACTTCATCAGGTCGAGCCAGGCGCGCTCCTCGACGAGTTGGAAGCCGGCGTTGGTGGGATCGAAGCGCCACCAAATGAGGATCGAGATGAGGAACGTGATGACTGTGGTGTAGAGCGCGATCCAGCGCGCGTTGCCCTTGGCCTCGCGGTTGAGCACGCCGATGAGCAGCGCGCCGACCAGCGGCATGAACATGACGATGGAAAGCAGTGGGGCGGAAGCGAGGTCCATTAGCGCGGTCCACCCATGTACATGAAGTAGGTGACGAGCAGTGCCACGCCGATGAGCATGGCGAAGGCGTAGTGGTAGACGTATCCCGTCTGGATGCGCACGGCGCGCTGCGTGACGGCGTAGACGCTGGCTGCCGTGCCGTCGATCAGCCCGTTGATGATCTTGATGTCGCCGACCTTCCACAGGAAGTTGCCAAGCGCGAACGTCGGCTTGACGAAGATCGCATCATAGAGCTCGTCGAAGTACCACTTGTTGAGCAGGAACAGGTACAGCGGGCGGAAGGCCTTGGCGGTCGCCTCCGGCAGCCCGGGAGCTATGAGGTAGTAGAGGACAGCGATCAGGAAGCCTGCCGCCATCGCGATCGTCGGCGCCCATGATGTCCAGGGCGGCAGCTCATGCATGGCGTGCAGGATGTGATTGTGCTCACCGTTGAAGATGGCCTTGCCCCAAAATTCGTGCTGGCCCTCGCCGATAAAGAACGGCGTTGCGGCGCCGGCGACAACGGCGCCGAAGGCGAGCACGGCCAGCGGGATGAGCATCACCGGTGGGCTCTCGTGCGCATGATCGAACGTGTGGTGATCGGCGCGCGTCTTACCGTGGAAGGTCAGGAACATCAGCCGCCACGAGTAGAACGACGTCATCAGCGCGGCGATGACGAGGGCCCAGAAGGCGTAGTTGCCGGGCGTATGGGCGGCGAACGCGGCTTCGATGATGGCATCCTTGGAATAGAAGCCTGAGAAGCCTGCGATGTGCGGGATGCCGAAGCCGGTCAGCGCCAGCGTGCCGATGAGCATCATCGCCCAAGTGAACTGCAGCTTGGGGAAAAGCCCGCCCATTTTCCGCATGTCCTGCTCGTGATGCATGGCGTGGATCACCGAGCCGGCGCTCAAGAACAGCAGCGCCTTGAAGAACGCGTGCGTGAAGAGATGGAAGATACCGGCCTGGTAGGCACCGACGCCGCAGGCGACGAACATGTAACCGAGCTGCGAGCAGGTCGAGTAGGCGATGACGCGCTTGATGTCGTTCTGCACCATGCCGATGGTGGCGGCGAAGAACGCCGTGATCGAGCCGATGAGGATGACGAACTCGAGGGCCACGGGCGCGTGCTCGAAGATGGGCGACAGGCGCGCTACCATGAATACGCCGGCGGTGACCATCGTTGCGGCGTGGATGAGCGCGGAGACTGGCGTCGGGCCTTCCATGGCGTCGGGGAGCCAGGTGTGCAGCAGGAACTGCGCCGACTTGCCCATGGCACCCATGAACAGCAGCAGCGTCAGGGTCGTCAGGATGTCGACCTGATGCCCGAGGAACTCGAACTTCTGCCCTGCCATGGCGGGCACGGCGTCGAAAAGCTGGTCGAGGTTGATGGTGCGGAAGACCGCGAAGAGGCCAAAAATGCCGAGCGCGAAGCCGAAGTCGCCGACACGGTTGACGACGAAGGCCTTGATCGCCGCCGCATTCGCCTCGGGCTTCGTGTACCAGAATCCGATGAGCAGGTAGGAGAAGAGGCCCACTCCCTCCCAGCCGAAGAACATCTGCGCCAGGTTGTCGGACGTCACCAGCATGAGCATGGCGAAGGTGAAGCCGGAGAGGTAGGCGAAGAAGCGCGGCCTCGAGTCGTCCTCGTGCATGTAGCCGATGGAGTAGATGTGCACGAGCGCCGACACGGTCGTGACGACGACGAACATTACCGCCGTCAGCGTGTCGATCTTGAACGCCCAGCCAATGTCGAGCTCGCCCGAGGTGATCCAGCGCTCGATGGCGACATGCGCCGTCTCGTGGCCGAAGCCAACGCGATAGAACACCAACCAGGACAGCGCGCAGGAGATCAGCAGCAGCGTCGTGGTGATCAGCTCAGAGGGGCGCGGTCCGATAAGGCGGCCGAACAGGCCGGCGATGATGCAGCCGAGCGCCGGCAGGAAGACGATGGCCGAGTAGATCATTGGTGTTCCCGGTGGGGGGCAATCGGCAATGGGCAATGGGCAATAGGCGGTCGCCCTGCCGCATGCTGGTGCCTGATGCCTATTGCCCAGTGCCTATTGCCCACGTTCAGCCCTTCATCATGTTGATGTCTTCCACCGCGATGGAGCCGCGGTTGCGGAAGTAGACGACGACGATGGCGAGGCCGATGGCCGCCTCGGCGGCGGCGACCGTCAGGTTGAACAGCGCGAACACCTGCCCGACGAGGTCGCCGAGGAAGTAGGAGAAGGCCACGAGGTTGATGTTCACGGCGAGAAGCATCAGCTCGATCGACATCAAGATGACGATGACGTTCTTGCGGTTGAGGAAGATGCCGAGCATGCCGAGCGTGAACAGGCACGCGGCCACGGTGAGGTA
>Ga0164243_10001080_pt1 | contig 47060 bp, 44 predicted proteins | sample OricompcompostOP_FD_108781 | JGI IMG/M metagenome (GOLD analysis project Ga0164243, IMG submission 108781) | Organic Plus compost microbial communities from Emeryville, California, USA - Original compost - Organic plus compost (OP) | ecosystem: Engineered > Solid waste > Mixed feedstock >...
AATTTATTTTTGATTATTTTTGCAACCTTTTCTTTCTATGAACGTGGCTTTCCGTATCCTGAAAAGCGGTTGCAAATATACCAACCTTTTTTTGAACTTTGCAAATGGTTTTGTGATTTTTTTTAATGTTTTTTGTAAGTTACTGGATGCCAATAACCGCACGGTTCTTTTACCACGAATGGTTTATGTGTAGAATGAGATACTGAACCAGGTCAGGCAGACAAAAAACGGTTTTATTAGGAAAAAGAAAAACATAGAACCCCAACTATTTTTTCTTATCAGCTTAGGAAACAGAATAGTCTTCTTTACAAAAAAACAAATGTAAAGGGCGCCATTAAAAGAAAAAATCCCGATAGATAATATCTACCGGGATTTAGATTTAGTTTTATGAAAAACACAATTAGTTTTTACCTTCCATTTTAGCTTTTAATTCAGCTAAAGCATCGATATCACCTAAAGTTGTTTTTTCGTTTGCAGCGTTGTTTGCAGCAGTTTTTTCTTCTGCAGCTTTAACGTTTTTCTCTTCCTCTTCACGGAACGTAGCGGTGTGAGAAGCTACAACTCTTTTAAATTCTTTGTTGAATTCGATCACTTTGAAATCAGCTGTATCGCCTTTTTTCAATTTTTTACCGTCTTCTTTTTCTAAGTGACGAGTTGGAATGAAAGCGACTACATCTTCTTCGAAGTTTACAGTAGCACCTTTATCGTTTAAGTCAGCAATTGTACCGTTATGAACAGTTCCTACACCGTAAGCTGCTTCGTGAGCATCCCAAGGGTTATCTGTAGTTTGTTTGTGACCTAAAGATAATTTACGACCTTCAACATCTAATTCTAAAACAACAACATCTAATTTGTCACCTACGTTAACAAATTCTGATGGGTGTTTTACTTTTTTAGTCCAAGATAAGTCAGAAATGTAAACTAAACCGTCGATACCTTCTTCTAATTCAACAAATACACCAAAATTAGTAAAGTTACGAACCGTACCTGTGTGTTTAGAACCTACTGGGTATTTAGATGTAATATCTGTCCAAGGATCGTTAGTTAATTGTTTGATACCTAAAGACATTTTACGCTCTTCGCGGTCTAATGTTAAAATAACGGCTTCTACTTCATCACCGATTTTAACGAAATCCTGAGCTGAACGTAAATGCGTTGACCAAGACATTTCAGAAACATGGATTAAACCTTCTACACCTTCTGCAACTTCTATGAAAGCACCATAATCAGCTAAAACAACTACTTTACCTTTTACTTTGTCGCCAACGTTTAAGTTCGCGTCTAAAGCATCCCAAGGATGAGCGTTTAATTGTTTTAAACCTAATTGGATACGTGTTTTCTCGTCATCGAAATCTAAGATTACAACGTTTAATTTTTGATCTAATTCTAATACTTCAGACGGGTGATTGATACGAGACCAAGATAAGTCTGTAATGTGGATTAATCCGTCAACACCACCTAAATCAATGAATACACCGTAAGAAGTAATGTTTTTAACAACACCTTCTAACACCTGACCTTTTTCTAACTGACCGATAATTTCTTTTTTCTGAACTTCGATATCAGCTTCGATTAATGCTTTGTGAGAAACTACTACGTTTTTGAATTCGTGGTTGATTTTAACAACTTTGAACTCCATAGTTTTGTTTACGTATTGATCGTAATCACGGATTGGTTTTACATCAATCTGAGATCCTGGTAAGAATGCCTCGATTCCGAATACGTCAACGATCATACCACCTTTAGTTCTACATTTAACGAAACCGTTAACAATTTCGCCTGTTTCGTGAGCAGCGATCACGCGATCCCATGCTTTGATTGTACGGGCTTTACGGTGCGACAATACTAATTGCCCGTTTTTGTCTTCTCTAACGTCAATTAAAACCTCTACTTTGTCACCAACTTTTAAGTTAGGGTTGTAGCGGAATTCGTTTAAAGAAATAACACCTTCAGATTTAGCGTTGATGTCAACGATAGCATCTCTGTCAGTGATTCTTACAACTACACCTTCTACTACTTCTTCTTCACCAGTTGAAATGAAAGTTTTTTCTACTAAATCTTCGAATTCTTTTAAGTTAGAAGCATCAACTGCATCAATACCGTTTTCATAGCTTTCCCAATTGAAAGTGTCTAAGAATTCTTTTGTGTTTTGTGTTTGTTCAGACATGTCTGATAATAAATTTGTATTCTGTTTTTTAAGGATTGAAAGAAGATTTAAAACAGAAGTTGTTATTGATTTATATTCCAGCTTTTTAACCCAATCCTTTTCTTCGATTAAAAAGTGGTGCAAATTTACGTTGTTTTTTTTTATCTACCTAATAATCAATAAAAAAAGTCTGAATGTAAATTCAGACTTTTTAGTTATTTAGAAATTTGTTGTTAGGTTTAAAGTAAATCCTGTTGCTTCTGGAACCATTCTACAAACCCCTCCAACACAAATTAAACCTCCTCGCTGACGTCCATAACTTGCTGCAATACGAGTAGCTCCTTTTGTAAAACTTCCTCCCACACTATAATAATGCAACTGCATATCAGGATCATCGTTTCCGTAATTGTAGATATCGTGAACAAAAAATGAGAACTTGCTATTTGGCATAAATTCTAAAGTTCCACCAGCCCAATTTTTACGATCTCCATCAGCCCATTGATGTTGTAATTCTAACCGAACTGAACTTGTCGGTTTAAAAAAATACAATCCTTCTACTACAGCTACATCAGAATGAATTTCATCATAAGTTTCTTCAACATATTCCTTATTATAATATTGATTTAAATACATGAAAATAGAACTAAATTTATCAGACCATTTTCTTCTGTATTCTACAGCTATATCACGATAATATTTTGTACCAAAATCTAAAAAACCTGTAGAGTTTAAATTACCATCAGGCTTCTCTTCTGTTTTTAAACCCGCCCAATATGAACCGTTTACTATTAAATTTGCTCCGTATTCACCGCCCAAAAAAGTTTCTTTTTTTAATTCATAGAACACATCGAATTGCCCACCAATTTCACCTAACTTCTGCATTGTCATATATCCGTATTTAGGCTGTGCTTGGTAAACAAAAATATTCTGTAAAGCAAAATCATATTGCTTGGTCAATGCCGGAATATAATTAATCATACCCGCATTATAAGCATTTCCGTTTAATTTACGATTTGAATAGAACGTCATATTTTCCATACGTCGTAAATTAACATTTGCAGCAAAACCTTCAGTTGTATACCCCATATTTACTAAAAATGCATTTCCATAACGTGATCTTTCGGGATATAAAGAATTTACACCTGCAAAATTATCCATTATAGCATCTTCCGTTTTATAGACATACTCTCCTCCAATTGAAAGTTTTTCACCAACATACTCTAAGCGTGTAGACATTACATTGGTATTTGGATCAATAGTTGGATATTCTTTCGTAATGTCTTCATGACGACCAACAAACGACGCTCCAAATTTCAACATATAATCTTCTTTTTCAAGAATATTTGTGATATCAACTTCAGCATTGGCCCCATATACAACACCATCGGATAAATCAAACCCCATTCCTATACGTTGCTTTCCTCCTAATAATGTTACGTTAGTTGAGGGATGTAGCCTCACTTTAAAACGTCCACCAAAAATTGCATTATTGATTCCTAATGCCCTATCTTCCCATGAACGCAACGCCAATCCACTACCAAACTGTTCGTAAAAGTGTCCTAATGTAATATCAACACCTTTATCATAATTATTATAACGGGCATAAACAGTTCCTAAATTGATTCCCTCTAAATCAGGATTATAATTTAAAAGTGCCTTAGGCAAATAACCTTCTGCTTGCAGACCAACTTCAAAATAGTTTTTGAAATAATCTATCTTAATATAATTATTTGAACGGAAAGGATCTTCTTTCGCACTTTCGTCTAACTTAATTTTATCGTCCTCTGTGTAATATTGCGAGTTAGACTCAATACCAACATTTACCTGAGCTTTACCGTGATAAGACAACAATACAACTAAGCTTACTGTCACTAAATATTTAGATTTCATTATGATTTACCAATAGCTTTTTTAATTTGCGTATAGATTTCATTTTCTATACCTGGAGTATAACTAGAGTGTGAATAAACTACTTTCCCTTTATATAATACCATAGTATATGGAACATTACCTACATTTAGAGCACGTTTTAACTCCTGATTTTCATCTAAAACAACAGTATACTTCCAAGATTTCCCTTTTACTTGAGGCTTAACGCGTGCTTTAGTCCTAGAATCATCAATAGAAACTGCTACTAATTCAACTCCGGTTTCTTTTTGCCAAGTACTATAAACTTCATTAATTGCAGTTAATTCTTTTAAACATGGCCCACACCATGTAGCCCAAAAACTTATAACAACAGGCTTATCAGAATTATTAAATTTAGATATATTTACAGCTCTTCCATCTAAATCTTTCAAAGTAACATTCGGTAATTTTTGTGCGTAGTTAACCAAACTCATTAACATAAAGGCAACACAAAATTGAAATTTTGACATAATTATTTTGTTTAAAAAATTAGAAAAACAAATCTATAAAACTTTTTAACAACTTTTTTTTTTATTCTAAAAAAAATTACATTTACTTTGTTTTTAGTTAACAAATAATTTAAACTTTTTTATGAAAAAAATACTTTTATTTAGTACAGTTGCTCTATCAAGCATGTTCTTTGCTTGTTCATCCGATGATAGTAGCACACCCACAGAAGATAATTCACAGCCTAAAAAAAGAGTAGTAGTTGCTGTTTTAGACAACGAAGGCAATGTATTAAATGCTCAGTCAGCTGATGCCAATACAACTAAAGATTATGTAATAGCTGGCTCTGGTTTTCAACACAGAGTATTAATTGAAGATTTTACCGGAGCTTGGTGTGGTTGGTGCCCACGTGTTACTCAAAGCATTGAAGATTTAGAGAAAACTGATCATGATAAGATTATTGGAATAGGTCTACACAATGGTGATAAGTTCGCTTTCACCCCACATGAAAATAATTTATATACTGCTATCGCAAATAAAATAGGAGTGGATATATCTAAAGGACGATCATTTCCCTTTGCTGTATTAAATAGAGCAGAACAATGGGAGGCTGCTACGTCTAATACAATGAAAACAAATCAAGCATTAGCTTTGGCAAAAAGCAATTCTGAAATTGGAATCAAAATATCCTCAGAATTAGGAGATACTTCAGGTAAGATTAATGTTTCTCTAAAGTTTAATGCATCATATTCAGATTTGAAATATGTAGTTTATGTAGTTGAAGATAATTTAATATTAGCTCAAGAAAATTACACTTCAAATTTTGGAGGAAAAGGTAAGAAAAAAGAATTCGTTCATAATGGTGTTGTTAAAGCTGTTAATGATGTAAATGGAGTTACGGTAACAAACTCTACTAGTGGGTCTGAATTTAGTTCTGGAGATATTTCGGTTACTTATAAAAAATTCGAAAATAAATAATTAAGAATAAAAGAGTCGGTTTATAAAAACCGACTTTTTTCAAAACCTAAACCTCAACTGTATATATTCTGCTTTTTTCTGGTTGATATTTAAATTACTTACCTGAATACCAATAAGCCTAACAGATGTTTTTAACGTTGTTTGTTGTAATAATTCCAGTGCGGTATCTAAAAGCAAATCATAGCTACTAATGTAGTAAGGTAACGTCAAACTCTTCGTTTGTAAAGAAAAATCGCTGTATTTTATTTTAAGGGTAATTGTTTTCCCGGAAAGATTCCGTTTTTGCAGCCGAATCGAAACCTCCTCACAAACATCATTCAACTTTTCTTTTAAAGGAATGATCGACGTAAAATTTTCTCTAAATGTTCGTTCTGCCCCAATGGATTTAGGCAAACGGTTTGAAACAACAGGGGAATTACTAATACCACGGGCCAACTGATAAAAATGTAAACCTGAATTTCCAAAGTGTTCTTCTAAAAATTCAACCGATTTCATTCGCAAATCGGCTCCGGTAAAAATACCCAAATGGTACATTTTTTCACAGGTTTTCTTTCCCACACCAAAAAAACGTTTGATTTCCAGCGAATCTAAAAAAGGAATTATTTCATCGGGATTAATCGTCTTTTGCCCGTTGGGTTTGTTGTAATCACTTGCTATTTTTGCGAGGAATTTATTGATCGAAATACCCGCCGAAGCCGTTAACCCGGTAACTTCAACTATTTTTTGCCTGATTTCTTCTGCAATTAAAGTGGCACTTTTTAAATTTTTCTTGTTATGGGTAACGTCTAAAAAAGCCTCATCTAACGAAAGGGGTTCCACTAAATCGGTGTATTCTAAAAAGATCTTGCGAATTTGACCTGATATTTCTTTATATCGATCAAATCGTGGTTTCACAAAAATCAGTTCAGGACATTTCTTTATTGCCAGTTTTCCACTCATGGCACTTCTTACACCAAATTTTCTGGCTTCGTAACTGGCTGCCGAAATCACTCCGCGCTCTTCTGAACCGCCTACTGCAACAGGTTTATTTCTTAATTCGGGAAAATCTAATTGTTCTACCGAAGCATAAAACGCATCCATATCAATATGTATTATTTTACGATGCGTTACAGTCATTACCCTTTGATTTATTAAATATTTAACGTGTTATTTACCTGGTGGAAAGAAAAAATGCAGCGGGCGTTTTTTAAAATGTTTCCATACAGATTTTTGAAGCGAAAAGATTTCAATTAACGGAATATCTCTCGATCGTAATGCCAGGCTCAATGAAAGACCAAAACTAACAATGAAATTCATGAACCCTACAAAAAATATTCCCATAAAGCACCAAAACCATGTTATTGCAGGTAGCTGAAAATCGGCTCCGTAAGCCCCTAATGCAATATTACCACTCACAAAAGTAATGTGACGAATATCTAAATTCAGTCCCAGAAAGATACCAATAGAATGGGTACTTCCCATAAAAACACCAAACCAGAAATTCGACACGATACCCGACCATTTTTTTTCTAACCAATTGGCTAATTTCGCAGTTTTAAATGCTCCGAAGGCACTTTTTAAAATAGGGTTTTCCTGAATACGGTAATATACTTGGTTGTGTTTGTTTTTATTGGATACGTTTCCTGAAATAATTCCCGATAAAAATAGAAACACACCCGCAATACCTGCATGAAAAATAGCTAACGAGTGTACGGGACTTGAATCTTTTATCATTGTAGGCCATTTGGTATCTGTAATATTGATGCCGGTGGTACTGTCAATTAACCAGATCAATAAAAGGCCAACTGCAAACGCCATGATTACATTCCCCACAAAAGCGATGAACTGTGAACGAAATAAACGGGCAAATAAGGCGGCGAAAGCACTGTGTTGTTCTGTTGCAGACTGATTCTTTCTTCCTTCCTCAATCGCCTTGATTATGGTTGCGGCAGTCATTGCAGGTTGTTTGGTCGCCAGGGCAAATCCGCACAGATAAATTACAATGAAACCAAAGGCGTAGTTCATACTGTATAAAAAGGCAAAACCAAAATCGCTGGTATTTGCTTTTGACAACAACACTTTAAAAATACACAAAAAACCTACCACAAGACCAGCTCCTAAAGACGCCTTGAACATCGAGAAATATTCTTTTGCCGTTTCGGTTATGTAATGTTCGCCTGTTTTGGCCGTATACTGTGTAATTTCATAAGAAACCACATGGGTGCTTTCTGAGATCAGTTTACTGATATTATTTTTATAACAGTTGTATTCTATAAGCTTTAAAGAGAGCTTAATGGTATTTGTTAAACGGTCTTGTGGCTTATCAACAACCAAAAAATCCATTAAAATTTTTATTCGGTCTAATTGTTGCCTGATCCGCAATAAACTTTGATTTACCTTGAGCGTGATTCCAAAAACCGCACTGTTTTTATAGGCGTGCTTTACCAATTCTACACACTGATTATAGAGAATAACCAGTTGTTTGTAATTTAAATCGTTAGAATTTACAAATTGTATTTCTCCTTTACGCAAACGACTTTCGATTTCTAAAAACTCATTTTCAAAACCTAAAAACGGACTTTCCAAGTGGTTGTATTTAGGAATCATATTTAAAATACTGGTATCCATTGAACGCCCGCTCATTCGTTGGGTCAATAGTCCCATAGAATATAAAATTTCAGAAAGCGCTCCGTTCTCTGCTTTTTCAAATTGGTAAATATCCTCTCCGTTAAGGATTTCCATCAGTTCAACTAATTCGTCTAACGGAATTTTATTGATCCATATAAAATCGTTTTCTTTATAAAAAACCTGATTCAATACATATTCTAACGTATCTTTTTGTGGCTGATACGGTAAGATTTTAGCAGAAATCCTTTTTCGGACTTCATATAAAAAATCTGAATCCTGTAAAATTCCGGCATCTGAAACCATTAAATGGAACTTCTTATCCGAAAGAATATTTTTTAGATAATCACTTAAAATGGTGCGGTGCTTATCAAATTCAATCAAATGATCTAATAAGGGGCGCAACGTGATATTCGCAACTGCTTTTGGTCTTTTGGGACGAAAATAACGTACCAATTCATATAAGAAAAACAAATTCTCTTGCGAAACAACTTGGTTGTCAATGATATATTTTTCAAAAATTTCATTGATGTTTTTATAGGCAATTTGTTTTCTTATTAGATTCATAAACTCTTTTTTTACGATATTTGATTTTCAAAAACTATAAAAATATATGCTAGAAATTGAAAGAAAATTCAGCGTTAAAAATACTAATTTTTTGGATAACGCTAAAGAAAGCTTTAAGATAACTCAAGGTTATCTAAATTCTGATAAAAAACGAACCGTACGTGTCCGTATTAAAGGCAACAAAGGTTTTATTACCGTAAAAGGATTGAGCTCTGCAGATGGTTTATCGCGTTTTGAGTGGGAAAGAGAAATTCTTGTGAAAGATGCAGAAGCATTATTGCTTTTATGCGAAGATTTTGTGATTGATAAAACACGTTATATGATCCCTTTTAACGATGTTATTTTTGAAGTAGATGTTTTTGAAGGTGCAAATAAGGGATTAATTATTGCCGAGGTGGAACTGCAGTCAACCGATCAACAGTTTGAAAAACCCAATTGGTTAGCTGATGAACTAACAGGTGACGAACGTTTTTACAATGCGTATTTAAGCAATCATCCGTTTACAACCTGGAAACAGCATTAATCGTTCATTAATTCTAATTTCACATGCAGCTTACCGGCTTTTTTGTCGTGTGAAATCGCATCAAATGCTTTTTTGCTTAAATCAATTTCTAACCCTTTTGTAAAAGGTCCGCGGTCGTTAATAGTTACAATTACGCTTTTGTTATTTTTTATATTGGTTACTTTAACTTTGGTACCAAAATTTAAACTCTTGTGGGCGGCGGTTAATTTATTATTAGAAAAAATATCACCGTTTGCGGTTTTTCTACCATTAAATTTATTATGGTAATAACATGCAAAAACCTCATTTTTGTATAATGAGGTTTTTGTATACGTTCCACTGTTTGCTGTTTTACAACTTGTAAAGCAAACAAGCGTTAAAATTATAAAAATACTATAACGCAAATTCATTTAAATTTAAACCATTAACGGCCGCTACGGTATTTAATTCTTCTTGTAATTCAATGCGTTTTTCTTCGTAATCCTCTGGCAATACTTCCACTTTTACCTTTAGTATGCCCCGGCTTCTGTTATGGGTTAAATCCATAAACGCTTTTTTGCTTAAATCTATCTGGCGCCCTTTTATAAATGGTCCGCGGTCGTTGATTTCAACAATTACTTCTTCATCGTTTACTAAATTGGTAACACGTACTTTTGTTCCAAAAGGAAGTGTTTTGTGTGCTGCGGTGTAATTTTTATTGCTAAAAACTTCTCCGTTTGCGGTTTTTCTACCATTAAATTTATCATGATAGTATGATGCTTGAGTTTCTTCATGAACCACCTCAACTTCGCTTTCCAAAGCTTCTAATTCGGCATTTAATTTAACTAATTCGTTATTTAATTCCGCCTCCTTTTCTTTTATTTTAGCGGAGTCACTAATAAAATTTGCTGATGAAACGGTTTCAATATAAGCCATTTCTTTACCCATTGAATTTTTATTAGCTGCCTCTGTATCTGATTGTGTTTTAACAGTAAAACCTAATATTCCTGTTAATGTGATTAATCCAGCTAAAATAAAATAATAATACCTCTTCATTGTAAAACTTTTAAATTAAACATTTGCTATAAAGCTTTAAACTTGCAAAAGTTTAGACCCGACTTATATATAAGTCAGGTCTTATTTTATAACCAGTTATTCCATGGAATTCTTGATAAAATCAAGATCGTTCCAATGGCGTACATAATTGCAATTGACTTAAATTTCGACTGATTGGTCGTCGCTTTTTTGTGCTTAGAGAACCCAATGGTAATTAATACTACAGCAATAATGTTAATTAACGGATGCTCAATAGCATACAATCTTAAATCGGCATTTTTCATTACTTCACCCATTGGCATATCAAAAACTTTAACCATTGGCGAAACAAAATACAAAATCAAACCAATTAACAATTGTGTGTGTGTGAAAATTAAAGCAAATAACGATATTTTACGATCGCCATCCTTAAATTCTTTGTTAGATGTCATTCCGATAATTGCATTTATTGAAGCTACAATCAACAAGATTAAAGCAAAATAAGCAACGTAAGAATGTGCGTGTTGTAAACCTGTGTACATAGTTTATATTATTGTTGTTTGCTCACAAAGATAGCCTTTTTTATTTGTAAAAACCTATCCTTACATTTTAACACAAAAGCAAATATACTGAATTACAATCACATAGAAAAATTAAGACATGAATTTATTCTTTTTTAACATTTCTTAAACTTGTTTTTAACGTTATTAAGAAGCTTGTTCTATCATAAAAAAACAAAATTATTCTACAAAATTTCAAGTAATTCTTCTGAGGAAAGATATGATTGTAAGAACAAGATTTCTTTAAAATGTTCATCTAAAAAAATAATGGTCGGATAAATTTCTTGTCTTTTTCCAAGATAATGATAAACCACTTCGTGGTAACCTGATTTTATACCTGTAGGCACAAATTTGAATTTCTGATGAAGATGATGTATTGTTTCTGTGCTATCACCTTTAAAAAAGATTACATGATAATCTTTAGTTAACTTTTCAATTACTTTTGAGTCTTTGAACGTACTTTTCTGCAACATTTTACAATATTGGCACCAATCGGTATAAAAGTAAAGCAATATTGGTCGGGGATTTTTGCCGACCAATTGCTCTACCTGTTCAAAGCTATATGTTTGCAGTTGTTGTGAATTGCCTTGAACAGAAAAAATAAAAAATAATACTAAAAATAACTGCTTCAAATTAAATAGTTTAAAAATTATATCGAACGCCTAAAAAAGTTCTTATTCCCTGATTGGTTGCATACACATACGACGGATCGAATACTAAACCATAGGGATTATCTGGTGTTCGCAACGCATTTCCGTTAGGATCAAACTGTACATTTTTATCAAAAGGATCATTGGCTCTGGAAATTAAGAAAGGTAGATTTTTACTTGGTGTCCAATTCAATAAGTTCTTTACTCCGCCATAAATCTGGAAGTTTTTAAAACCTTTATATGTTAGTTGGATGTTCTGAATGCTATAAGTTTCAGAATATTCCGGACGCGGATCCCATTCACTAACTAAAGGCAAACGCATTGGTCCGTACAGATTACCCGTATAATCAATATCTAAGTTGAAAGACGGAATACTATAAGAAACAGCCCATGTTCCCGAAAAACGTTCGGTAAGCATTTGGCGTTCTTTAATATCATCTTCTATAGTAGATACATCCATTAAAGTTGCTCCTGCTAAAAATTTTAATCCGTTTCCTAAAATCAAATCTATATTTGCACTTATTCCTTTAGATATGGCATGTCCGTTTAAATTATCATAAATAATTTGATTGGGATTGGTATCATAATCCGGTAAAATAGCATTTGTAAAATAAGTGTACCAAGTTGATGCCTCTAACTGCAATACATTTGAACCAAAATACCATTGTTTCAAGTAACTTAAATTTAGATTGTACGATTTTTCAGGTTTTAAATCTTCTAAAACAATTACATCTCTTGCTCCTGAAAGTGCCGCATGGTCTTCGGTAAACAGGTTTACTACTCTAAACCCGGTTCCGGCATTTAATCGCAACACATCTCCTTTTGCTGATTTGTACCGATAAGCAAAACGCGGTGTAAAAATAGAACCGTGATTGTTGTTATAATCATAACGTGCACCCAACAAAATACTGTGTTTATTATTAAAGGAAATTTCGTCTTGGGCAAAAATTCCAGGCATCGTAGTAATGTCTTTATCGTTGGTAGCCGGGGTATTATCATCATAATTCGTGTAACGAAAAGCTGTTCCAAACAACATATCATGATTTCCCAATTTCTTGTCCCAAGTTAATTGTCCAAATCCCACTTTTTGTTTTGCCATATAAGGTGTGTTTCCATAAACTGAGTTTTGGTCGTGATCTGCATAAGAAAATGAGAAAAACATTTTTTCTGCAACGGGAAGTTCATACGTTCCCATTAATTCATATCGGCTGGTATAGATGGATTCTCCATAAACTTCATCACCACCTCTGTAATTTTTATTCCAATTCATCTCGCCTCCCCAGCGGTCTTCATAAAAATAACGCCCCGCTACAGAAAATAATTTATTGCTTTTGCGGGTAAAATTCCATTTTTGGAAAACCGAAATACGGTCTTGAAGGGTTAAATCGGTAAAATTATCGTTGTTCTTATCAATAGGGTTAGAATAATTAAAATAGTTAATACCCAACAGCAAATGTGCCTTCTCGCCAATTTTTGTGCTTACGCCAACATCGGTATTCACTTCGCCCCAAGATGTTCCAAAAACATCTGCTGAAAAAAGTGGTGCGTTTTTAGGGTTCTTGGTAATAATGTTGATTAAACCACCAACAGCTTCACTTCCGTAAAGAGAAGAAGCCGGACCTTTAACCACCTCAACCCGTTCAATCAATGAATTTGGAATTCCGGACAAGCCATAAACAGTAGAAAGTCCGCTGACAATGGGCATACCATCGATCAAAACAAATGTATAAGGACCTTCCAATCCGTTTATGTGTATATCTCCCGTATTACAAACACTGCAATTAACCTGCGGACGTACGCCATTTACAATTTGCAACGCTTCAAAAACGTTGGCAGTTGGGTTCTTTTTAAAGAATGTAGGCGTGTAAACCTCTACCGGTACCAAACTTTCTGAACGAAGAACCGGTTTCATGGTTCCCGAAATTACAATTTCTTCTAAAGTATCATCCATATCATTAGTAAGTGTATCTTGTTCTACCTGAGAAAAAACCGAAAAGCTAAAAAGAAAACAAAAGAACAAAAATATTTTACAATTCATAATAAAATTAATTTTAGACAAATCTAAAAATTATATTTTACATAACTTAATTACAAATCGAATTATTTCTTATATTTGATTTTTATTTGATTATGCTAACACATTCTGAAGAAAATTATCTTAAAGTTATCTATCATTTGTCTCAAACCGAAGACGGCGGTATTTCAACAAATGCCATTGCACAAAAAATCGACACGAAAGCATCGTCGGTAACCGATATGATAAAAAAATTAAAAGAAAAAGATTTAATTTCTCATCAAAAATACCAGGGCGTTTTTATTACGGCATTAGGTAAGCAAACCGCAAAAATGATTATCAGGAAACACCGCTTATGGGAAGTTTTTTTAGTAGATAAGCTACATTTTAACTGGGATGAAGTACACGATGTTGCAGAAGAATTAGAACATATAAAATCAGAGAAGCTGATCAATGCGCTGGATGCTTTTCTGGGATACCCTAAAGAAGATCCGCACGGCGACCCTATCCCAAATGCCAAAGGCGAAATTCCTTATCGCGAAAAAGAATTATTGACCGAAACAAAAGTCAACAATGATTATATGTGTGTGGGCGTAAAAGACACTTCGCCAGAATTTTTGCAATATTTAGACCGACAAAAAATTGCTTTGGGCAGCACATTTAAAATAGTAAAGCACGAAAATTTTGACCATTCAGTAACCATTTTATTTCAAGAAAACGAACTTACGTTGTCTAAAGTAGTTGCCCAAAACTTATTTGTAAAGAAATTAAGCTATGAATGAACACAAAAATCCTGAATCGTTAAGCGAAGTACACAATTCTGTTGAAACGAACCATAAAAAAGGCTGGAAACGTATTTTTGCTTTTTTGGGACCTGCTTATTTAATCAGCGTTGGATACATGGATCCAGGTAACTGGGCAACGGATATTGCCGGAGGTTCTCAATTTGGCTATAAGCTTTTATGGGTTTTATTAATGTCAAACTTGATTGCCCTTTTGCTACAATCCTTAAGTGCTCGGCTGGGTATCGTTAAAGGATTGGACTTAGCTCAGGCATCCCGAAAAGCATATCCACAATGGGCAAACATACCTTTATATATTTTGGCTCAAATTGCAATTATTGCATGTGATTTAGCAGAAATCATTGGAATGGCAATTGGTTTGAATCTCTTGTTTGGATTACCGATGATCTGGGGGATTTCTATTACAGTTTTAGATACCATCTTGCTATTATTCCTGTTAAAAAAAGGAATGCGGACTATGGAGGCCTTTATATTGTCAATGGTTTTTGTGGTAGGTCTTTCGTTTTTGTTTGAAATGTTTATTGTAGAACCCAATCTGGTTGAAGTAAGTAAAGGACTTGTTCCTTCAGAATTGAACGGAACGGCATTATATATTGCTATAGGAATCATTGGAGCTACGGTAATGCCACATAATTTGTATCTACACTCATCGTTAGTTCAAACAAGGAAAATAGAACGCTCTCAAAAAGGCATTAAAGAGGCAATCCGTTTTAATTTTATTGATACTATAGTAGCTCTCAACCTTGCTTTTTTTGTAAATGCAGCGATATTGATACTCGCGGCCGCAGCTTTTTACACAAAAGGATTTCATGAAGTTGCCGAAATTCAAGATGCCTACAAATTGTTAGAACATATCTTTGGAACCGCCGCACCTACACTTTTTGCCATTGCTTTAATTGCTTCAGGACAAAGCTCTACAGTAACCGGAACTCTTGCCGGACAAATTGTAATGGAAGGACATTTAAATTTGAGAATACAACCTTGGGTACGCCGGTTGCTTACCCGGTTGCTGGCAATAGCTCCCGCTTTTTTTACAATCCTTCATTTTGGTGAAGATTCTTTGGGAAGCCTGCTAATTTTAAGTCAGGTGGTTTTAAGTTTACAACTTGGTTTTGCTATTATCCCACTGATACATTTTACATCATCAAAAAAAATAATGGGTACATTTGTTAATAAGCCAATGGTAAAAATGTTGGCATGGCTAAGTGCTGTAGTCATTATTTTACTGAATGTTAAATTGGTATTTGATGAAATAAATTCATGGCTGAGCCAATCTGGTAATCAAAGTATTTGGATTTATCTATTTATTGTTCCAATTGCTATTGCTATAGGGTTACTTTTGCTTTACATTATTTTTAAACCTCTGTTTTCTTCTAACCTTGAAATGCACGCTTTGAATGAATCGTCGAAAAACGAATTAGAGATAACATTTGCCCCACATACGGGATACAAGCGTATTGGTATTGGTATTGATTTTTCTAAAAAAGACCAACAGGTTATTGAAAACGCCTTGAAACAGGGGAATGAAAATACTTGTTATATACTAATTCACGTTATTGAAACCGCAGGTGCAACTTATAACAAAAAAGAAGTGCTGGATTTGGAAACAGTTCACAACAACAACTTACTAAAGAAATATACTGATCATCTGGCTTCCTTAGGTTATAAAAGCGAATACCATATCGGCTTTGGTAATGCAGCTTCTGCCATTAGCAAGATTGCACATCAAGAAAATTTAGATTTTTTAGTATTAGGTGCTCACGGACATACCGGCTTAAAAGATTTACTTTTTGGAACCACTATTGACAAAGTGCGTCACCAAATTAATATACCGGTTTTAGTAGTAAGATAATTTTTCTAATACAAATAAATACCATTTGCATCTTTGCCTACCAACATATAGAATTTAGTATCTTTTTTCAATGATTTTTGTGGTTATTGATGGTTCCCGAGACCCAGCAAGGCGATAACACTGATATTGCTACCTTAGGTTTTGCTGGCGGATTTATTGTAATGATGGTGTTAGATGTGGCTTTGGGGTAGAAAATGAAAGGATTTGACAAAATTCTGATTGAGGCTTCCTATTAGGATTTATTATTTTCCGCTATTATCGTCAATATTTCGTATAGATTAGATTTGGATAAACAGAATTAACAATAGTGTAATCCAATCCATTTTCCATACACATTGGGTAGTCTGTCAATCCGCTTTCCGGAATTCCGATATGACTTTGAGATAATAGAATTTCATTGGTGTTTTTTGAGTACAGTTCAATATCTGTTTGAACTCTCAATTCTGCATTCTTCTTGTAAAACCTCATTTTTGGAATATTAATGATAAAAAAGTTATTTTCTATATTAGCTTGTTTTTCCGATAATATCTGTGCTTTCATTTCACTGCGTTTTTCCATTATTTCTTTTCCAAACTGATTGTATTCTTCCAAACAATCATCAGCAACCTCTATTTTATAGGGGACAATACAAGAATCCTCAAAGTGTCTATTGACTGCCCAAATGAATGAGCAGATGAAAAAAGTAAAATAAATGTGACTAAAAAAGGTTTCATAAGTTATAGACAAATATATAAAAAACAGTGATCACGCTCCGCAGGCTTTATTCTTTAAACTTTTCTATTTCTTTTAGTGCGGTTTCTATATTTTCAGCCATTACAAGTTCTTCAAAACAAGATTTACAAATCCAATCATATCCATCGAAATACCCTGAAGTTTCAACATATTCATTTGCTTCTTTACCAATTGTCTGAAAGCAAATTTCACAATGATCATTTATCCAACCATTTTCGACAAGATCGAATTGATTTTTGTCATAGGATTGACCAATATATAATCTAGATACAAAATCAGTATTTTTTTCTTTTAGCCCAGGACGAGGAAACCAATTTTTGAAAGTGTAATGATCCTTCTCGATTTCTTCAATTATTTCACGAATATGATTGATTTCTATATTTCCATTTTTCAATTTGACAAAAATGTTTTTCATACACATTGTTTTTTTAAGCTTACTCATAACGCTACTGTTTTGATTTATCTACAACCACAGTTATTATCATTACCACAACCGCCTTTACCTTTCTTTTTAAAGGCAAATTTCTTTAGCAAAAAGGCAACGGCAGCAAGTAATAATATATAAACAATAACGTTTTGCATGTTCTTTTATTTTAAAAGTTGGTACGCTATTAATGCAGCAATGTAGGCCACACCGGTCATGAAAACCATTTGGATCATGGTCCATTTCCATGAGTTGGTTTCTTTTTTGGTTACCCCAACCGTTGACAGACATTGCATGGCAAAAGCGTAAAACAACAACAGTGAAATTCCGGTAGCAAAACCGTAAACAGCAGTACCGTCTTCGCGTTTTTCATTTGCCATACGGTCAATAATTTTTGCTTCGTCTTCTTCTGCTTCACTGCCTAAATTATATAACGTAGCTAAATTACCCACAAACACTTCGCGGGCAGCAAAAGAAGTCAGCACGGCAATACTTATTTTCCAGTCGTATCCCAACGGACGGAAAACAGGTTCAATTCCTTTTCCTATAATTCCGATATATGAATTTTCTAACTGGTACCCCGCTAATTCATCTGCCAGTTCGTCTTCGGTTAAATGGTCGGTAATATGTTTTTCGGTGATGATTTCTTCTGCATTGCCAAACGTACTGCTTGGTCCGTGCGATCCTAAAAACCATAAGATTACCGAAAGTGCTAAAATAATTTTACCAGCACCCATAATATACGAAACCACTTTTTCGTACATATTCAAAAACACATTCTTTAAAATAGGTGCTTTATACGTAGGCATCTCAATTACAAAAAACGATTTTCTGTCGGCTTTAATAATGCTGCTTAAAATCATTCCGGCGATTAAAGCAGATAAAAATCCAATAACGTACATCATCGTCATTACAAAAGCCTGCAACGGAATAAATCCTAAAATATACGTTTTTGGAATGATTAACGAGATGATGATGATATATACCGGAATACGTGCCGAACAAGTGGTAAACGGCGTTACCAGCATGGTAATTAATCGTTCTTTTGGATTTTCAATGTTTCGTGCCGACATAATTGCCGGAATGGCACAGGCGGTTCCTGAGACCAACGGCACAACCGATTTTCCGCTTAAACCAAACGGTTTCATAATGCGATCCATTAAGAAAACCACACGGCTCATATATCCTGTTTCTTCTAAAATGGAGATGATAAAAAACAAAATGGCAATTTGCGGAACAAACATCAACACACCGCCCAATCCGGGTAGAATACCGTCGGCGATCAGTTCGGTTAATTTCCCTTCGGGCAAAGTTGCACTTGTCCAGGCTGATAAATCGGCAAAAAATCCATCAACTAAATCCATTGGAAAAGCGGCCAGCTCAAAGATCGATCCGTAAATCAGCAACAAAACAAAAAAGAAGATAATGTATCCCCAGAATTTGTGCGTTAAAATACGATCAAAACGCATACGGATATCTGTAGCCTTTGACGTATCGATGCTATACGTTTCCTTCAGAATATCATTGATGAATTGGTATCTTTTTATGGTTTCGCGGTGCTGCAACTTTTTAATTTCTGAATCGGATTTTTGGACAAATGCATTGCTTGACACCACATTGCCGATATTTTCAAACGGATAAACGTTGGTTTGCGAAAGCCATACTTTATATGGATTCTGCTTAGGATAAAGATTTTCTAAAAGTGAGAAATACTCCTTATCAATACTTTTTAGATCAAATACCGGGCGGGTTGGGTAATACGAATAATTTAAAACGACTTGTTTCAACTCTTCAATGCCCTGATTTTTACGGGCAGAAATCAGAACAATCTTAGTCTGCAAGGCTTTTTCTAAAGCAGGTACATCAACCGAAATACCTTTTTTCTGCATTTGGTCTGCCATATTTAATGCCAAAACCACCGGAAAACCTAAATCTTTTACTTGTGTAAAAAGCAAAAGGTTACGTTTTAAGTTTTCAACTTCGGCAACAATCACCACAACATCCGGATAATCTTTATTGGTTTTATCAAAAATGGCATTTAACGCAATTTCCTCGTCTTTAGAACTTGGGTTGACCGAATACACGCCCGGCAAATCAATAATGCTTGCCTTGACGTCTTTAGACAAATGAGCCGTTCCGGTTTTGCGTTCTACGGTTACTCCGGGATAATTTCCTACGTGTTGGTTTAAACCTGTTAATGCATTGAAAACAGAAGTTTTACCAACATTCGGGTTTCCAATTAAAGCTATTTTTAGTGGTTTCATTAAATGCTATATCAGTTCAACTTGTATTTGTTTTGCTAAATCTTTTCGTATGCTTAAAAATGAATCGTTTACTTTTATGTAGATCGGATCTGCTAAAGGTGCAATTTGCAATACTTCAACAACGTTTCCCGGTAAGCAGCCCATTTCTATTAATTTCAAAGGAACGTTATCGCTGTTTATTTCAATAATGGTTCCTTTCTGGCTCTTTTTTAAAACATTAAGAGTGGTCATTTTTATTTAGATTTAGTTCAGATTGCAAATTTAACCATTAAAAAAGGAAAACCGAACTTTATTTGATTTCCCATTGATTTTTAGCGGCTTTTATAACTATTTTAACTTTTCAATTTCAAACCTCATTCAGACCCCACAGGTTTTAAAACCTGTGAAGTCTATATAAAAAACTTAATTCTTCTCTCGCAGCCAGTTAATGTCTTCAAGCAATTGTGTAACGTTTTTGGTATCATCGTTTTTGTCTTCGTTTAAGTTGGTTCCGTCATAAAAGCCGCGGATGCGTCCGTTTTTATCAACCAAAATAAAATTTTCTGTGTGTACCATATCATATAGCTCGCCTAAAGTACCGGTTTTTACCGCTAAGAACGATTGGCGTGCCAAATAATAAATTTCTTTTTTATTGCCGGTAACCAGGTTCCACTTACTGTCCATGACTCCTTTTTTGTCGGCATATTTTTTTAAAACTTCGGGTGTATCAATATCGGGTGTAACCGAGAACGAAAGTAGTTTTACATCGGGCATATCCTTTATTTTATCTTGCAGCCAAACCATATTATCGGTCATAATCGGGCAAATGGTCGGGCAGGTGGTAAAAAAGAAATCGGCAACGTAAATTACGTCTTTATAATCGTTATGTGTAATAGTTTTATTGTTTTGGTTTTGGAACGAAAAATCGGCAATTTTGTGCTCCATTTTATTGTTTTTATGCTGAACCAAACTATCTACCAATTCTGCATTTACCATTGCCGGTGTATAAATAGGCAGCTGTTTTTCGGGTTTTAACGCATTGTAAAACAACGATAAAATAATAACCGACAAGATACCAAGGGTAAGAAACAAATAACGATAGCGGTAAAAAAGATCTTTCATTACTTAAATTTTGTGCAAAATTACAAAAGCTTTTACCGAAAAAGGTTAAATAAGTGGTAAAACACCCTTTTAATTCCGCATAGTTTTTATTTTTGTAGTTACTTACCTAATCAAAATAAGAAAAATGAATAAAAAAATTCTATTTTTGCCAGCCACCTTGCTAATGATCGCAACATCGGTTCAGGCACAAGCTCCTTCTGCTGAAAATCACGGGATTAATTTGGAATATATGGATAAATCAGTCAAACCGGGCGATGATTTCTTTAGATTTGTTAACGGAGAATGGTTCGACAAAACCGAGATTCCTGCCGACAGAACCCGTTGGGGAAGTTTTGACGAATTGCGTCAGAATACCGATATCGATGCTTTAACCATTTTAAAAGATGCAGTAAACGATAAATCGCTGGCTACCGATTCAGATCAAATGAAAGCGGTAAATGTCTTTAAAACTTATTTAGATTTAGATGCCCGCAACAAATTAGGCATTTCGCCCATCAAATCAACCTTAGATCAAATCAACAAAATTAAAAATGTAAACGAGATTGTTGCGTTGTTAAAAGAAAAAATGCCCGAAGGCGGTTTGGGTTTCTTTGGATTGTATGTGAGTGCCGATGCAATGGATTCTAATAAAAATACCATTTATGTTTCGCCGGGAAGCATTGGTTTACCTGACCGCGATTATTATGTATCTGACGATGCCGACTCTAAAGAAAAGAAACAGAAATACGAAGTACACGTTGCACGCATGCTGCAATTTTTAGGAATTGACGACGCTTCGGCAAAAAAACAGGCGGCACAAGTAGTTACTTTAGAAACCAAAATGGCAGAAGCTCGTTTAGACCGTGTAGCACGCCGAGACCGCAGAAACACTTACAACCCCATGCCGGTTACCGATTTACAAAAATTAACACCCTCTGTTAATTGGGCTGATTATCTTGCTACTGCCGGATTAAAAAACGTAGATCAAGTAGTGGTTTCTATGCCAAAGTACATGGAAACACTGGAGTCTATTTTTAAAACGACGTCAATTGATGAGATTAAGGCTTATATGCGCTGGACATTGATTAACAAAAGTACTGGCGTTTTAACAACTGAAATAGACGAGGCTAACTTTGATTTCTACAGTAAAACCTTGACCGGAGCGGTTGCCCAACGACCTATTGAAGAACGCGCATTGCAGGTAGTCAACGGAACGGTTGGTGAAGCTTTAGGGAAATTGTATGTAGAGAAAAAATTCCCTGCTGAAGCTAAGGAAATTGCCAAAGAAATGGTTGATTATGTGTTTAAAGCATTTGAAAACCGCATCAATAACTTACCATGGATGACTCCTGCAACACGTAAGGGCGCTATTGAAAAGCTACATAAATCTACCGTTAAGATTGGTTATCCTGATAAATGGGAAGATTATTCTAAGTTAGAAATAAAACCGTTGGAACAAAACGGAACGTACTACGAAAACATGAAAAACGTAGCTCGTTGGCGTTTTGCCAAAAACATCGCCGAATATGGCAAACCGGTAGATAAGACCAAATGGGGTATGTCTCCACAAACCGTAAACGCCTATTTTAACCCAACAAATAACGAAATTGTTTTCCCGGCAGCTATTTTGCAACCTCCTTTTTACGATTACAAAGCCGATATGGCAATTAACTTTGGAGGCATTGGTGCCGTAATTGGTCACGAAATTTCGCACGGATTTGACGATTCCGGTTCTCGTTACAATGCCGAAGGAAATTTAGTAAACTGGTGGACTGATGACGATTTAAAACAATTTACTGGATTGGGCGGTGCGTTGGCAGATCAATACTCAGCCTTAGAACCATTGCCAAATACTTTTGTTGACGGTAAATTTACATTAGGCGAAAACATTGGCGATTTAGGCGGAGTGAATGCTGCGTACGACGGATTACAGTTGTATTTGAAAGACAAAGGTCGTCCGGAAAATATTGACGGATTCACGCCTGAACAACGTTTCTTTATTTCGTGGGGAACCATCTGGAGAACAAAAATGCGCGATGAAGCCATTAAAAACCAGGTAAAAACAGATCCGCACGCACCGGGAATGTACCGTTCGTACGTGCCGTTGCAAAATGTTGATGCGTGGTATGAAGCATTTGACATTCAACCAAACAATAAACTATATGTTGCTCCTGAAAAACGAGTAAAAATCTGGTAGTAAAAATGTTGAACTGCAATGTAACAATTGCAGTTTTTTTTATACTAATCACAACAAATCAATCATTAAAAAGATGAAAAAAGTAACACAATTAAGTTTGTTGGCTGTTTTAGCTTTGGTTTCTTGTAAAAAAGACAAAGTAGGAACCGACGACCAACCACACGGACTGGCATTACAATATATGGATACCACCGTGAAACCAGGCGATGATTTTTATCGTTACGTAAATGGAATCTGGTTTGATCAAACCGAAATTCCTGCAGATAAATCTTCTTGGGGCAGTTTTAACGAACTGGCTAAAAACACCGATTTAGATGTGTTAAATATGCTGAAAGAAGCTGCTCAGGACAAAAACCTAAAATCAAATTCAGATGAAGGTAAAGCGGTAAATCTTTACAAAACGTATTTAGATACCATCAAACGTTCAGAATGGGGTATTAAACCTATTGAAAGCGATCTGGCAAAAATAAACGCGATTCAAAACCTTACCGATGTAAACAATTTGGTTCAAAGCACCATTATGCAAGGCGGTACCGGATTATTTGGCACTTATATCAGTGCCGATGCGTTAGATTCTAACAAAAACGTAATTTACATTTACGGAACAGCAACCGGTTTGGGTGAACGCGATTACTATTTGTTGAACGATGCCGAAACGAAAGAAATCCGTAACAAATACGAACAACACGTTGCAAGAATGCTTCAGGCGGTAGGTAACAACGAAAGCGATGCCAAAGCAAAAGCTGCTAAAATATTAGCTTTTGAAACAAAAATATCAGAAGCAGAACTAACCCGTGTAGAGTTACGCGACGACCGCAAAACATACAATCCAATGCCGGTAAGCCAACTACAAAGCATTGTTTCAAACATTGACTGGACGGCCTATTTCGACAAAACCGGATTAAAAAAAATCGACTCGGTTGTTGTATCGCAGCCAAAAGCAATGGCAAATTTAAACAAGTTGCTTACCGCTACGCCTATCGAAGATTTAAAAGCTTATTTAACATGGAATTTAATCAATGGATCGGCGTCGGTTTTATCACCTGAATTAGAAAAAGCAAATTGGGAATTTTACAGCAAAGTATTATCTGGTGCACAAAAACAAAAACCAATCGAAGAACGTGGTGTTGATATTGTAAACCGATCGTTGGGTGAAGCTTTGGGTAAATTGTATGTAGAGAAGAAATTTCCTGCCGAAGCCAAAGCCAAAGCCCAGGAAATGATTGATAACATTGTGAAAGCATATGAAAACCGCATCAAAAATCTTCCGTGGATGGCTCCTGCTACACGTCAGGGTGCGTTAGACAAACTATCAAAATTAACCATTAAAATTGGTTATCCTGATAAATGGGAAGATTATTCAAAATTAACCATCAAAAGTCCGGCAGAAAACGGTACATATTACGATAACATGAAAGCGGTAACCGCATGGAGTATTCAAAAGAATTTTGATGATTACGGTAAACCGGTTGATAAAACAAAATGGGGTATGCCGCCACAAATGGTAAACGCATATTACAACCCGGCTTATAACGAAATTGTTTTCCCTGCAGCCATTTTACAACCTCCTTTTTACGATTACAAAGCAGACGAAGCGGTAAATTACGGTGGAATTGGAGCTGTTATCGGACACGAGATTTCTCATGGATTTGACGATCAAGGTGCACGATACAATGCCGATGGTAATTTAGTGGACTGGTGGCAGCCTGCCGATTTAACACAGTTTACCAAATTAGGAAAATCATTAGCCGCACAATATAGTGCCTTACAACCTTTTAGCGGAATTTACGTTGACGGTGATTTTACGTTAGGTGAAAACATTGGTGATTTGGGTGGAATTACCGCTGCTTATGATGGTTTACAAATTTTCTTAAAACAAAATCCCCAGGATAAAATTGATGGATTTACGCCTGAACAACGTTTCTTTATTTCTTGGGGAACCATCTGGAGAACAAAATCACGTGATGAATATGTGAAAAATCAGGTTAAAACAGATCCGCACGCGCCTGGTATTTATCGTTCGTATGTACCGTTACAAAATTTAGATGCATGGTACGAAGCATTTAATGTGCAACCAGAAAACAAACTTTATTTAGCCCCTGAAAAACGGGTTAGAATTTGGTAATAAAAAAGCTGTTTCAATTGAAACAGCTTTTTTTGTACTAATCAATTATTAAAATTTGTTTGTATTTCTTAACGAAGTATAAGAGATGCTTTTTAGATGGTGGTTTCTCAATCAAATGTTATATAACTACCAATCACAATCTCTTCTATCTGTTCAACAATAATAACTTTATTTGTTGGCACTTCTGATTTCAAAACAGTAAATTCTTTATAATAATCATTTTTATAGTTTCCTCCAACAATAGAAATATTCAAAGTATCTTTTACAAAATATTCCGGGATATTAAGTTTAAATCGCCCATTATCATCACTCCAAACACCATAGCCATTATATTGTAAGCTTACAAAACATTTAACAGCTACATTTTTATTAGTTTCATTATCAATAATAATTCCCCTTATGGCATACTTTAACGTATCATTAAAAAAGGAATCCGTTTGAAATAATTGTTCATAATCAGCAATAGATTTTTCGGGCTGTTTTTGTACCGAACAAGAAGTCATTAATCCGGCAACCAATAAACCATAAAAAGTATTAGATAGTTGTGTATAGTTGAAATGATATGAAGAAACAGATAAAGGTCGGTTTAATTGCGATTGTTTGAATTTCATACATTTTGGACGGTCTTTTTGGTTAACCAATTTATGCAGTTCGTTATCAGATAAATTTGTAGCATCAAAAACCTTTTCGCTACAAAGCAAACACAATTGTTCTTTATCTGAAATAAATTCAGTACTCCATTCTTGCTTTTTGCAAGGTTTTGGAATAGATATTTTTACTGTTTTTTTCATATTAAAATTCTCATACAAACAAAAAACCTTTATCAACGAAGATAAAGGTTTTTTAAATATATTTTGTAACGAATTGTATTAACTGTTCAATGCTTCGGCACCACCAACAATTTCTAAGATTTCGTTTGTAATAGCAGCCTGACGTGCTTTATTATACGTTAATTTTAACTGATCGCGTAAATCTTTCGCATTGTCGGTTGCTTTGTGCATTGCCGTCATACGTGCACCGTGCTCAGCCGCATTAGAGTCTAATACTGCTTTATACAGTTGTGTTTTTAACGACGTAGGAATTAAATTTAAGATGATTTCTTCTTTAGAAGGCTCATAAATATAATCTACCGATGCGTTTGAAGTTTTTTCGATTGGTTTTAACGGCAAAAACTGTTCTGTTTGTACAATTTGCGTTGCAGCGTTTTTAAACTGATTGTAAACCAATTCTACTTTATCATAAGTACCTTCAATAAAAGCATCCATAATTTGCTGTGCTACTGCTTCCACATTCACAAACGTTAAAGCATCGAACAAATCACTGCGGTTAGCTAAAACAGTTTCTGTTTTACCAACAATATCGTAACCTTTTTTACCAATTGTCAATACATCAACATTTTTACCCGCATACGTTGTATCAATCAGCGTACGTGTTGCTTTAATCACATTTGCATTAAAAGCACCACACAAACCACGGTTTGATGTAACCACAACCAATAAAACGTTGTTTACTTCGCGTTGTTCGGCATAAACACCTGCTGCATCGCCTTCCAGTGTTGAACTGATGTTCTGAATTAATTCGGTTAATTTCTCTGCATACGGACGCATTGCTGTAATAGCATCTTGCGCTTTCTTTAATTTTGCCGCAGAAACCATCTTCATGGCAGAAGTAATCTGCATGGTAGATGATACCGAATTGATTCTGTTACGTATTTCTTTTAAGTTTGCCATTTTTTAAAATGTATATTGTAAAATTGTATATTGTAAAGGCATCTAAAATTAGCTTGATACATTTTACAATATACAATATACTTTTAAAATTAGTATTTAGACGATACTTCTTTTGCTACTTTTTCTAATGTAGCTGTAGCTTCGTCAGACAAGTTTCCTGATTTCAAGGCATTCAATGTATCACGGTGCGATAAATTCAATACTTGTAAAAATTCTTTTTCAAATTCTTTTACTTTTTCTACAGGAACATTGCGCAATAAGTTTTTAGAACCTGCATAGATAATCGCAATTTGATCTTCTACGGTATAAGGATCGTTAACTGTTTGTTTTAAGATTTCTACGTTACGTTTTCCTTTCTCGATTACGTTCATTGTAGCCGCATCCAAATCAGATCCAAACTTCGCGAAAGCTTCTAACTCACGGAATTGTGCCTGGTCTAATTTCAATGTACCGGCAACTTTTTTCATTGATTTGATTTGTGCATTACCACCTACACGAGATACCGAAATACCCACGTTGATTGCCGGACGCACACCAGAGTTGAACAAGTCAGACTCTAAGAAAATCTGTCCGTCTGTAATCGAAATTACGTTGGTTGGGATATATGCAGAAACGTCACCAGCCTGTGTTTCGATAATTGGTAAAGCAGTTAATGAACCGCCACCTTTAACGATTGGCTTTAATGATTCTGGTAAATCGTTCATTGTTTTTGCAATCTCATCATCTGCGATTACTTTAGCCGCACGCTCTAATAAACGAGAGTGAAGATAGAAAACGTCACCAGGATATGCCTCACGACCTGGTGGACGACGTAAGATCAATGACATTTCACGGTAAGCCACCGCTTGTTTAGATAAATCATCATAAACAATTAATGCAGGACGACCTGTGTCACGGAAATATTCACCAATTGCAGCACCCGCCATTGGAGCGTACACTTGCATTGGTGCAGGGTCAGAAGCGTTTGCAGCAACAATGATTGAATAAGCCATTGCTCCTTTTTCTTCTAAGGTTTTTGCGATATTAGCTACAGTAGATGCTTTTTGACCTACGGCAACATAGATACAATAAACCGGTTTTCCGGCATCGTAAAACTCTTTTTGATTTAAAATCGTATCGATACAAACGGTTGTTTTACCTGTTTGACGGTCACCAATAACCAACTCACGTTGCCCGCGACCTACCGGAATCATTGCATCAATAGCTTTGATACCTGTCTGCATTGGCTCGGTTACCGGCTGACGGAAAATAACTCCCGGTGCTTTACGCTCAATTGGCATTTCGTATAACTCACCAGAGATAGGACCTTTACCATCGATTGGGTTACCTAAAGTATCAACCACACGTCCTAACATTCCTTCACCTACTTTGATTGAGGCAATACGACCTGTTCTTTTTACAATAGAACCCTCGCTAACTCCAGTAGAAGGACCGAACAAAACGATACCAACGTTATCTTCTTCTAAGTTTTGTACCATTGCTTCTAATCCGCTTTCGAACTGAACCAACTCACCATACTGTGCGTTTGCTAATCCGTGAACGCGTGCAATACCATCTCCTATCTCTAAAACGGTACCAACTTCTTCTACAGATGCTTCTGTTCCAAAACCAGATAACTGTTTCTTTAAAATTGCTGAAATTTCAGCAGGATTAATTTCTGCCATTTTTATCTATTTTATCACGTTAAACGTGTGTGATTTTAATTATTAAATTCTCTTTTTAACTGACTTAATTTGTTTGCAATAGAGGCATTGAACTGCATATCACCTAAACGAATGATAAAACCGCCGATGATGTCAGGATTTACTTCGTTTACAATTGTAACTTCCTTATCAGAAATTTGTTTGATTTTTGCTAATATTTGCGTTTCTAACTCTGCTGTTAAAGGGGTAGCTGTTGTTACATAAGCTACTTGAATTCCTTTTAATTCATCGTATAAAACGGCAAATTGTGCGGCAATTGCTTCTAAAATATCTAAACGCTTGTTTTGTAATAAAACCGAAAATAAGTTTTTAGTATCTGCGTTAGCCGAAGCAAAAATTTCGTTTAAGGCAGCTAATTTAGAAGATCCTTTAACGATTGGATTTTCTAAAAATAACTTTAACTCGTTGCTTTGTGAAATGGCATCAGATATGTTTTTCATATCGGTGCTTACCACATCTGCATTTCCTTTTGCGTTAGACACGTCAAGAATTGCTTTAGCATATCTTACCGCTGCTCTTGTTCCCGTCATAACGTAGTATTAGTTTAATTTAATATCGTTTAATAATGATCCCACCAATTGCTCTTGTGCTTGTTTATCAGCCAACTGATTTTTTAACAATTTTTCAGCAATATCAATTGATAATGTAGATACCTGATTTTTGATATCAGCAACTGCTGCGTTCTTCTCGCTTTGAATCGTAGCTTGTGCTTGTGCAATCATTTGTGCACCTGCAGCCTGAGCTTCTTCTTTAGCTTCAGCAATCATTTTATCTTTCATTTCACGGGCTTCTTTCAACATTACGTCGCGTTCTGCACGAGCTTCAGCTAACAACTTTTCGTTGTCTGCTTTTAAGTTGGTTAATTCTCTTTTAGCGTTTTCTGCAGCAGCCAAAGCATCTGCTATACCTTCTTCACGGGCTTCTAACGCATTAACGATTGGTTTCCAAGCAAATTTTCCTAATAAGAAAATGATCACCAATAAAATAATAGCTTGCCAAAAGAATAAACCAAAGCTAAAATCGTGAATTAATTTCTCCATTGTATCTTAAAAAAATATGAATTTATACTAAGTTGATTTTTGTTTAATTAAACAATATCTGCAACCAACCGTTACAGATATTGTTTTTTAATTAAGCTCCTAAGATTAAAGCACCGAATGCTAAACCTTCTAATAATGCACCAATGATGATCATTGCAGTTTGAATTTTACCTGCTGCTTCTGGCTGACGAGCGATAGCGTCCATTGCAGAACCACCGATTTTACCTAAACCGATACCAGCTCCGATAACGATTAAACCTGCACCAACTAAATTTGGAATTGTCATAATAAATGAATTTATATATAATTAAACAAAATTTTAATACTCAAATACGTTATATCTTAATGATGATCGTGTTCCTGAACTGCCGAACCAATAAACAACGATGATAACATTGTAAAGATAAAGGCTTGCAAGAATGCTACTAAAATTTCTAACACGGTTAAAAATGTTGTTAGCAAGAACGATACACCTACTGCCCCCGGCGTTGATAATGTTTCTTTCATTAAAAATGCCACCGCAATTAACCCCATTACTACCGAGTGACCTGCTGTAATGTTCGCAAACAAACGAATTAATAAAGAGAATGGTTTTGTGAACATACCTAAAATTTCAATAGGCATTAATACAATCTTCATTGGAACCGGTACACCCGGCATCCAGAAAATGTGTTTCCAGTAATCTGCGTTTCCGCTGAAATTAACATATAAAAAGGTAAAGATCGCTAAACAAACGGTTACCGAAATATTTCCGGTTACGTTTAAACCAAGCGGTGTTAAACCTAATAAGTTTAATAAAAAGATTAAAAAGAAAACCGATAGTAAATACGGCATATACTTTTTATATTTTTTATCACCAATGTTAGGACGTGCCATTTCATCGCGAACGTAAATAACCAATGGTTCTAAAGCACGACCAAGGCCTTTTGGCAGGTTGTTTGGGGATGATTTGTACGTTCTTGCCAATGCGGTAAATCCTAAAAACAATAAGATCGTTGCCAACAACAAACCTGCTACGTTTTTGGTGATTGATGCATCAAAAGGTTTTTCAACTGTTGGGTGATGATGTTCATCTAATTTTAAATCTCCTTCGGCATCGGTTTTATAAATTTTACCGTGGTGGTATTTATAATGTTGTCCGTCTTTTTCTACAACTTTACCGTTATACACAAAATCTTCTGAAGACATAAACACTTTTAGTCCGTTATCAATCAAAATAACTGGTAAAGCAAAGCCATAATGTCTGTGTGCTTCTTTATCCGCATAAAACGAATAAAAATGATCGTCCATTAAGTGGTGTTGTGTAAAATTGTGGACAAACTCTTTATCTGTTTCTTCAGCATGCCCTTCAGCGTGAACTTCATGTGCAGTTTCTGTAGTAACAGTTTGCAACGAATCATGTGCCGAAACAACCGGAGTTTCTGCACTTGATACTAATGGCATCAAGGCAAATAAAGCCGCTGTTAATAATTGAAGTGATTTTTTAATCGTCACCATACCGTGATTAAATTTTTTACGTTTCAAAAATTTTGTGCAAAAATACAATAATTATCCGTTCAGCACAGAACTATTTCAACTTTTTTTCTCTATTTATTTTTAGACGGATATGTTTGATTTAAAACACGATAGGTTACATAGACGTCAAAAAACATAAAAAGAAAGAAAACAATTAGAAAATTATATTTAAAAAAACTGGTTGCATCACTGGTATTCAGCACCGGACGCAGCATTAAATAATTTACCGCGATTTTTAATGTTAAAAAGCCTAAAAACACAAAACCTAAATTGTTTGGCATGGTATGACCAATACCCACCACAGCAATTACCACTAAAGCCGATAGCAAAAATTGTAAGGCGTAGATTTGCCACAGTTGCATGTGAGCCGTGTCCCATAACGGTAATTCTTTGGTGATGGAATGATACAAAAAGTGTAGCCCTAAGGTAATTAACGACAACAATACCAACTGACCTAAATACGGAAATGCTTTACCCATTTTTATTTAATTTATTAACCTGACTGATGACTTGATACAAAGCCACAAAAATTCCGAGCAAAGTTACACTTTTTGTGCCCCATTCATTCGCAATAAGATATTTTTTATCTAACCAATTTCCCAATTTGTAAAACAAGTAAATGGTTACGCCCATTTGAAAAGGAATCGATGTAAAAATTAACCATTTGCTTGTATTACGCGGTTTTTTAGGCTGCATCTTATTTTCCGGCTTCTTTTATGTATTCTTCCCAGTTTTTCTTAATAAGTACCACTGCATAATCTTCGGTACTTATCAATACAGGATTCAATTTTATTCCGTATTCCGATTCCAATTCAAGGTACATTTGCGCCGATTTTGCAATATTCCCCGATTTTACTCCGTGCAGTACAAAGAAAATGGTATTATCATTATACATATCGGCACTAAAAATTAAACCGGTATGACGGCGGTCGTTCGCATATTGCTCTAATTTTGCTTTTAACGCCTGACCTTCTTCTGTTAAAGGATAACTTGCCGTGTAAACCATTTTTATGTTTTTAGACAAATCGCGTTTAAAGGTCATGTTTTGCAACTTAGGTAAATCTTTGGCAATAATGCGTTCTGCTTCTTTTCCTTCTTTTGTAGTTGGATAAGTCAAGGCAACGTATTCCAATGCTTCGCGATAGTTAGTCAATCCGCGTAATTTACCAATGGTCATTGCTTTTAGCAATTCAAATTTACTTACAATCCCATCGCCAATAACCGCAGGTATTTTAGCATCAAGTTCCTGCAACGTTTCATAATATGCACCATTTGCATATAAACGATATACTTTATTGTAATCATCTAACGGCGAACCTTCGGCAGAAACAGCTGTATTTGGATTTAAAGCCACTTGGGTGTAACGTGAATTTGGGTGATTTGTTTTTAAATCGTCTAACATAGCCTGAGCTTTTGCAGGATTTGTTTTCAGATAGATTTTATACAGATGGTATTTTGCAGGTTCAATCAGACCCACTTCAGGATCAATTGCCAACAAATGTTCTAATTTTCCGGCTGCCACTTCATATTCTTCCAAACGATCACTGTATAATAATCCCAATTGATAATACGCATTATCGCGTTCCACTTTTAAATTCTTCAGTTCAAGGCTATCGGTTGGAATCTGTTTCAGATAAAAATCAACATTGTAACGCGCGTCTTCAGCAGCAGTGTTTGATGCTGTTTGATTGCTATTCAGCGTATCGTTTGCCTGTTGGGTATTTGAAACAACCGATGCCGCAGAACCCGACGCAATTGATGACCAGCGCCAGTTATCTGTTAACGGACGATTGCCCCATTTTTTGTTAAAATCATTTATACCTTGTTGAACAGTTGCGGTATTGTAAAAATAAAAGTTTGATGACGATCCCACAGTTGGTGCCGTACCTGCCGTTTGTTGATTTTGCTGTGAAGCCACTTGCTGTGCTTTGGCATCTTCTGCTTTTAATTTCTCAATTAATTTTTCTATTTCTTGTCTTTGTTGCGATGCGTCTTTTCCTACTAAATTCAGTATACTGTCGTTTTTACGGGCAATTTGTTCGTACCGCACAATATCAACCAAATTATTTCTTTTACGTTTTATCTGAACATATTCGCGCGACATTGGGTTCATATAAACCATTGTGGAATCGTAATACATTCCGGAAGTTTCAAACTGTTTTTTCTGATAATAAATATTTGCCAGCTTGTTATAGTTTGATACTTTAATGTATTCGTTATTTTTATTGGTCTTTAACGACATATTGTAATCCTTAATGGCACGGTCGCTTAAACCATAAGATTCGTGCATTACTCCTAATTGGTGGAAAATAATATCAGAGTACGCACGGTTCTCCCGGTCATTTAACAGCGATAAGTATTGGCGTACAAAAGCAGTAGTATCAATTGCATTTATATCCTGATTGGCAAATTTTTCGGCATGGGCATTAATCACCAATGCACGTGAAATTCTTCTGTTGTAATCTATAACATCCTGAAAGTTTTTAACCGCATCTGGCTTTTGACCGGTTTTGCTGTTTAATTGTCCCAGAATATAAGTATATCGGGCTTTTTCGTCGGTATCACTTGTTAAATCGATTGCTTGCTGCAATGGAATTTTAGCAGAATCTAAATGTTCTAAATGAATGTATCCTTGAGCCAATGTGGCATAAGCATCGGCTTTGGTTTGCTTTTTCATTGCCTCTTCGCTGTCTTTGAAAATCTTTTTAAGATTTTGGATCGCCAAACCGTAATATTCTAATTTTAAGTTTGTTTTTTCTTTCCAAACCAAAGCATCGTAGAACAAATCACTATCGGGATATTTTAAAATGATGTAGTTAAAGGCTTCAATTGCCGGCACAAACCGTAAGTCCTGATAACGTGCCTTACCTAAAAGCATATAAGCTTCGTCCATTTGCGGATTGTGCTCTTTCCCGGCAACGTTTATAGAATGTTTCTGTGCTGCTTTTACCGCTTTATCTTCGGCTCGTTGAAAATGTGGATTTTTTTCTGTTTCTCCTGTAATAATCAATGCTTTTTCATCTTTTTGAATCGGCTCAAGAGTTATGATGTCTGAAAAATCATCGACATATTTCTTTTTTAATTCCATTATCCCCCGATCATAAGCTGTGGTACCGTTATAAAGCACATTGTATTTGGTATTTGTAGCATGGAATTTTTTGTTCATAAAACCGGCTTTTTCAGTAGAACAAGCCACTGCTATAAACAGCATTAACAAAACAAAAGCGTATTTAGAGAAAACAGTTTTCAATAGAATGATTTTTTTAAATAACTGAAAAATACAGTTTTTCGTATATATAATTACCGAAAAAACTTAATATACTGTACTTTAATGTGTAAAAATAAGAAAACAGATTTTATTTTTCATAATAAAACCAAACTTAAAAAAATCGCTCTAAAATTAGAGCGATTTTTTCTCATAGCATCTCTGCTAATCATTCATCTAACCAAATACTATAAATTATGAAAAAACTTTCTCCGAATATATCAATTATAATATTAATTAACAACTTTTTATTTGATTATTTGACCCGAAAACAAATAAAAAATTTGCTTTAACTTTGTTGCTTTAATTTTTTAAAAATGAAAAAGGATATTGAGTTTCCAAAATCGGAAAATGTTTTTTTAGCTGCCATTCCACAGTGGAACGATGATTTTCAAGAAGAAAGTTGGTACGTTTACCTGATAAACCAGACCAATGAAGATTTAGAAATGGTTTTAGCCGTTTCGCGTGCTTACGGAATAATTGATAACGAACAGCGTAAAACAGGCACATTTCGCCACGCCTTTGATAAAATTTCTACCAACAGCCAAACAAAAATAGAATTGTTAGAAAACAACGTATTACAATTAAATAATGAATTTGCAGTTACTTATTTTTTAAACGGCAAATTGTTCGACAAAAAATTTGTTTTTAAAACCAACACCATCAACAAAAAAGCATTAAGCGACATTCCCGGAACTGATTTAAGAGGGGTTTTGTTAAAATAGAAAAACAGGTGTAACACCTGTTTTTCTATTTTTATTGTATTTGATTTGATTTTATCTACTACGGCTCATTCCGCTTCCAGACGAACTTCTTCCGCTGCTCATTGGGCCACTGCTTCTGCTCATTGAAGGTGCCGAACTTCTACTCATAGTCGGTGCAGAGCTACGGTTCATTGTTGGAGCTGAACTTCTTGAAATATTTGATGAAGAAGGACGCGAACTGCTTGGTTGACTAATACTTCTGCTTGGTTGCGAAGATATTTTTGACGAACGTTCAATTCTTGAATTAGACGGTGAAATAGTTCTGCTGTTCGTTGACGAGTTTAATCGTGACTTTGAATTTCCCGATGTTTGAATTGTTGAACGATTTACATTCGAATTCACGTTTGGACGACTTCTTGAAAACTCTTCGGTCGATACTCGTTGTCTTCCTGAATTTATGGTTGAAGTTCTGTTTGAGGTATTAACACGGCTGTTTTGAATAGCTCCATTTCTTGTTCCTGTAGTTCGTACACGATCGGTTGTTTGCAAGGTGTTAGAACGTGAAGTTCCTCTGCTTGTTTCCAATGCTCTACGATTGGTCACATTTTCGTTTCGGCTAACAAAAGAACGGTTTGGTTTTTGACGTTCTAATGAATTTCCTCTTACATTGCTGTACATACGGTCGGCACGGACTAAACGACGGTTATCTGTATAAGAATATCTGTTTCTGCGATCTATATGAGAATAGATGTGGCTGTGGTATCTAAAAACCGGCATGGGTCTCCAATAAGAATAATATGTTGGATAATATCCCCAATACCAAGGTGAATAATACGGACGGTACGTTGCTAACCAAAACATATCGAAAAACACAGGAGTGGTATAATAATACGGTTCATAAATATAATTTGGTCCGTATATATATGAGTTACCCACAATCTGTACCTGGACGGTTTTATTACGTTGACGCTCCATTTCTATGGTTGCTACATCCTGAAACATATCCTCACCTAAAACGGCCTGAATTACAATTACGCGAACATCGCTCTCACCTACTTCTACTACACGTAAATAATCTACATAATTATCATTATTTAAATCTAAATTCGATATCTGTGTTGAAGGGTCATTTAATCGGCGTTCAAAATCTTCTAAATCTCTGGATTCGCCAAAAATAGATGCCACTGCCTGCAAATCAAGATTATCAGAAATATCGTAATTCTGTGCCACAACAGTTGCATTACTACTGTTGTACTGCGCATTACCAACACTTGCGGTTAGTATGGCTGCTGCTATTAATGCGAATTTAAATATTTTCATTTTTTATTAGTTTTAATTCTTTATTCATTAAATATCAACTACTGTGCCAAAATTATAGGACATAAAAAAAGACCTCTTTTTTAGAGGTCTTTTCAATATAATTTATCTAATTTATTTTTGAGTAATAATAAATTCTGAACGACGGTTAATTGCATGTTGTTCTTCTGTACAATTTTCCCCACAATCCACTTTTGGAGAACTTTCGCCATATCCACGTGCTTCTAAACGCGCCGGACTAATTCCTTTAGAAATTACATACTGCATTGTTGAGCGTGCCCGTTCGTCTGATAATTTCAAGTTATAAGCATCATTACCTCTATTATCGGTATGCGACTCAATCTTAATTTTCATTGAAGGATTACGTTGTAGTACTTGAACTAATTTATTCAATTCAAATGCTCCTTGTTGCGTAATATTTGATTTATCGAATTCAAAGAAAATATCACCCAATAAAATCTTTTCTGGAATCACAATCATTTCAATTGGTCTTAACTCCACATCAATAGGATATTTACCGTTACCCCATTTTTGCAGTTCTACATCTTTGCTTTCATAACCTTCGGCTTCTACCTGCAAGGCAAAAACTTTATTACAATCGGTATCATAACGTACAATTCCGTAGGCATCAGTAAAGCGGGTTTCTATGATATTTTTATCATAATCTAAAATAGCCACTTGTGCATCTTTTAAAATAGCTCCTGTTTTTTGGTCTTTTACAGTTATCACCATTTCGGTAACACAAACCGGACGCACTTTGTAAATATCATCACGACCTACACGGTTTGTTGATAAAAAGCCTATTCCTTTTTCCGGATAATAAGACAAATGAAAATCGTCTTTTGCAGTATTAATTGGATCGCCAATGTTACGTACTTTAGCATTTGGATCAGTTAGATCGAACATATATAAATCTAAACCACCAAATCCTTTATGAGCGTTTGAAGCAAAGATCAATTTTCCATCTTCTGAAATAAACGGGAACGATTCACGACCTTCGGTATTTACAATGGTTCCCATATTTTCCGGTGTTCCGTATGTTCCGTCTTCATTCAAATCTACTCTCCAAATATCCATATCACCTACCGTTCCAGGCATATCAGACGCAAAATAAAGCGTTTTTCCATCAGGTGTAACCGCAGGGTTACTTACCATATAATCCGGTGAATTGAACGGAAGAGGTTCAATGTCTGTCCATTTTTTTCCGTTGTATTTTGCTCGGTAGACACTTACTTTACCTTTCTTTAAACGATTTTTTTTGTCTTTTTCATATTTTCCGCCACGGAAACTTTCTGTTGCAAAAAACATCGTTTGTCCGTCGGCAGTAATTGTTGTTGGTCCGTCGTGATGTTTGGTGTTTAATTCATCAACCGGTTTAATGTCTTTGAACTTTTCTTCGTCGGCAACATACGTTGCTGCATACACGTTAAGGAAAGGCTGATCATTCCACCCGTATTTCTTTTTAGATTCATCACGTGCCGAAGCAAAATAAAGAATATTATCTGTAGTTAAAACACCGCCAAAATCTGAAAATTGCGAATTGTTCATTCTACTGTCTTCAAAAGTAAACAAAGCTTCCTGACTTCTTAATGCCGGGATATAGTCTGGGTCTTGCATAAAGTCGATAGCACGCGAATCTTCAGGTTTTAAATCGGCAAACTTCTTCATGATTTTGTTTGAACTATCATATCGTCCGCTTGCCTTTAGCATTTGTGCATATTTGTAAAAAACCTCCGCATCTTGATTAGGGTTCAACTCTACCGCTTTAGCATACCATTTTGCAGATTCTACAGTATTAAATAAGTGATAATAACTTTCAGCAAGTTGTAATGCCACATAACTATCTGTTTTTTCACCACGAACTAATTTTTTATAATGTTCTACGGCTTCAACAAATTCATATCTTTTAAATAATTCGTCAGCATGCTTTAAGCGTTCCTGTGGTGTACTTATAAAAGCTGTATTTTGAGCTTGTACAGTGTATAAAGAGGCTGCCAGTAAAAGTGATAAGTATATTTTTTTCATAATATATATTTAGTAGATTAGAAGAAACGTGGTGAACTTGAAACTTTTTTCTTATAGAAAATATCAAATAAAACAATTACTTCATGAGATCCACTTGTTGAATAATTAAGGTCTGAAGTTATATAATCATATGCGTATCCGATTCTTAATTTTGGGGTAATTTTATAATTTACCATAGCTCCGAATGAATCTTGCAAACGATAAGTTACACCAAATTCCAACTTTTCATCGTATAATGTATTAAGCGAAAGATCTACAGAGACAGGGGATTCAACAGCCATTTTCAGCATAGTAGATGGTTTTAACTTCCACTCTCTGTTTAAATCGAACACATAACCTCCGGTTAAGAACATATGTGCCACATCGGTACCATAAGCCCGGTTGTCTTTTTCGTAATATGCGTTTTGCAATAGGTTAGCAACGCTAAAGCCTACATAATATTTATTGGTAAAATAAAATGCCCCTACACCTGCATTAAATAATGTACTACTGCTGTCTTCAGAGAAAATAGGATCTGTTTTATCGGGTAATGTTCCGTTAATATCACTGTAAAGACCAATATTCAGCATACTTACACTTCCCTTAACACCTAAAGCTAAACTGTGACCTTGTCCTAAGCGGATGGTATAAGACACATCTACGTTTACAGTATTTTCTGATACCGGTCCAATATTATCATTAATAAACGAAGCACCAACACCTAAATTTTTTGCTACCGGTGTATGTAAAAATACCGTTCCGGTTTTTGGAGCATCTTCCATCCCCAGCCATTGCGATCTATATAAAATACCAGTCGACATATATTCATTAATACCAGCATACGCAGGATTTATTATACTCTGATTATACATATACTGTGTGTACTGAGGATCTTGCTGGGCGAATCCCTTTAAACTCCCCAGGAGAATACAAACCACTGCAACAATACTTTTATTTATTTTCATAAGGACAAATTTATGTTTTCAATTTTTACAAAGATAATTTTAATTTTTTTTCCAACGTAACTAAGGCAACAATTACCTATAAAATCACCCTCTGTTAAGAAATTACTAAAATAACAATATTAATTTAATATAATCAAAAAAAATTTTCATTTTTTAAAAAAAACAATTCTGTTGAGATTTTACAACAATCTATTAAAACCTATTTAATAAATTTGCTTAAAGTATTTAATTGATTTAAATGATAGAGAAAGAAGAGATAGTATACGAAAAAGCCGTTTTAGTAGGAATTATAACGCAGCAACAATCCGAAGAAAAGTTGCAGGAATACCTGGATGAATTAGAATTTCTTACACAGACGGCAGGTGGCGAAGTTATAAAAAGATTTACCCAAAAAATGGATAAACCCAACCCTAAAACATTTGTAGGTACGGGTAAATTAGAAGAAATTGAAGTATATATTGCAGAAAATAAAATTGACACGGTTATTTTTGACGACGAGCTTTCACCTGCCCAACAAAAAAATTTATCGAGACAACTTGACTGCAAAGTATTAGACCGAACCAATTTAATTTTAGATATTTTTGCTCAACGGGCACAAACATCATATGCCCGTACACAAGTTGAATTGGCTCAGTTTCAATACTTACTACCGCGACTAACCGGTATGTGGACACACTTAGAACGTCAACGAGGTGGTATTGGTATGCGTGGTCCCGGAGAAACAGAAATTGAAACCGACCGCCGTATTGTACGTGACCGCATTGCTTTACTGAAAGAAAAAATCCGTACAATTGACAAACAAATGTCTGTACAACGTAGTAATCGTGGAGCAATGGTTCGCGTTGCATTAGTAGGATATACCAATGTTGGGAAATCAACCTTAATGAATGCTCTTGGTAAGAGCGAAGTTTTTGTTGAAAACAAACTGTTTGCTACCCTAGACACAACTGTTCGGAAAGTGGTTATTAAAAACCTACCTTTTTTATTGTCAGACACCGTTGGTTTTATCAGAAAATTGCCTACGCAGCTGGTCGAATCTTTTAAATCTACGTTAGACGAAGTTCGAGAAGCCGATTTACTATTACATATTGTAGATATTTCGCATCCCGATTTTGAAGATCACATTGAATCAGTCAATCAAATTCTTAAAGATATTAAAAGTGATGATAAACCTACCATCATGGTTTTTAACAAGATTGATGCCTACAAAGCTGAAAAATTTGATGAAGAAGATTTAATAATCGAACGGACTTCTAAGCATTATTCTATTGAAGAGTGGAAAAAAACATGGATGAGTAAAGTGGGCGAAAACAACAATGTCTTTATTTCGGCAACCGAAAAGAAGAATTTTGAAGAATTGCGCCAAAAGGTTTATGAAGCTGTTAGAAAAATTCATATAAGCCGTTTTCCTTATAACAATTTCCTATATCCGGAATACAACGAAAATGATGCACATGAAGAATAAAAAAAAGAGGAACTTAAAGTTCCTCTTTTTTATTCTACTTTATTTTCTAGCTTTAAGCCTGGCTTGTAATGTTTCCCATATAAGGGTTTCATCATATTTTTTTAGAAGTTCATTTCTAATTTCCTGAATAGCATTATTCCTCTCTTTAAGAGATTTATCAAAATTAACCATATCATTATATGCTTGTAATGCTTCATCTGCAGAACCAAACTTAGTTTTAGAAATATTTTTACTTAGCCAACGTTCTTTATCCTTATTTTTTTTAAATTTATTTCTCTCTTTATAATCATTAAACTTAGAATAAAAATTTTTATTAGCCAATTCATAATTACGTCCGTCTTCAGATCTACCTGTTTTCAGGTATTCTTGTTCATATTTTAAAAATAATTCATCTGTTTCAATACCGTTTTGAGCATATATATTCACAGAAGCCATCAAAATAATTATATATATAAACTTTTTCATCGTTTTTAAGTTAGATATTATTTTACTTCGTACATTAACTGAATCCAATCTTGGTATTCACTATTTTTAGTTTTTACATATAAGAAATAGGTTCCACTTGGTAATTGTTTTCCGCTTGAATCCTGTCCAGCCCATTCTCTCTTATATCCTTTTCCTGCTTCATATACTAATTTCCCATATCGGTTGTAAATTTTAAGCTCGTAAACATTATTATATGTTAAATCCAGGTAATCATTCTCGCCATCAGCATTTGGAGATATCCCTTTTGGATAGCTACAATTTTCAACCATAAGTAAATAGGTCTTAACATCTTCACATCGGTATTCATTTGTTTTCTTAACGTAAACTCTATAATAACCATGCTTATTAATCACCTGATTTGCTTTTACATCAGGTATTGTTTCTACAACATATTTAGCATCTTCATCCAAACGTTCCATTTTATAATAAAATTCATCATTTGTTAAAACTGGTAATGTATATTCTTCACAGATGAAAACATCTGCTTTAGGCATTACTTCAACAGGAGCCTTTATGATCATTACTTCTATAATTTCAAAGCATTCTGCTATATCCAAGTACTCAATTCTTACATATAATGGATTTTCTATCTCTTTAATAGGATATTCCCTTACATCTTTTATCTCGTTCACTCTATTCAAAGCATCATCTTCCGTTTCATAATAATGAAAACGCAATTTTTTTATTTCCTCTTCAGAAGCTGATTGTCTGTCTTTAATTTCTTGCGTTATAAGATTTAAATCATATGTATTTTGGTTTTTATCACACACTATTGGTTGTATATCATCTACCTGATCTATTTCTATAGCTTGTTTTATTCTTATCTTATATGTTTCAACATACTCAGCTCCTGGATCTCCTGGTGTACCCTCATCTATTGTTGTATTTACAACCAAAGAGGCCGTAACTTCTTTCACTTCATCTATTACATCTAGGTACAATGAACCTTCACATAAATCCGTTTCTGTATAAGTACCACTAACCCCGGTAACAGTCCACTCTGTTTTATACATACACTCTCCGGCAGGTGCAAAACGCCAAGAATCTTTCGTTGCATTAAAAATAGTATAATTCCTACCCGGTGGTGAATAAGCGTTTGTATCATCAGCATTTACTATACCTACTACCGTACGAGCCTCCTCTGGTTGAGTTGCAGGACAATCATCGTGCTGAAAGATATTTATGTCGATAACGTTTGTTAATTCATGCAACACAATTTGATGGCTTTGAAAAGGCACAGGAGGGTCACATGCCCCAGTAAGCCCCGCAGCAGGCAATCCAGAATAGCTAATTACAAATTTTCTACAAGGTGCTTCACCATAAACCTGATAATTTATACTCCCAGTAGGAATATCATTTCTAATCCAATGAGTATGCTGATAGGTGCCAAAAATAGCATTTAAAAATTGATTATTTACAATACTTCCAGGTATAGGCCCGCTAAAAACCTCGTATATATATGAAGTACGGTTCCAAGGAGAGCATTCTGTTTCTGTATCAGTTGTAAAAATCACTGCACCATTACTCCAAACGTTTATATACTCATATGTTTGATTGAAAAAAGAAAATTTAAACGGCAACTTTATAGGACAATCTGTTCTTTCATCATCCCACGAAATACCAGGATTAATTTCTGTACCTCCAGTAACTGGAAAAGAATTAGTATCAAAGTCTATAGGTTCTACATCATAAACATCGGTTCTACGCAAATACTGTGTTTGAAAATTTGGTGTTACAGTAACAGGTATGCCTTCGCAGACAATATAAGTATCCGGATCGTTTTGATCTCTCACAAATTCTGTATCAACACCTATCTCAGTAATATTGATATCAAAACATTCGTAATCAGGTGCTATTTTCTGCGCATATATGCTAACATTTGCAAAAAGCAAAAAGATAAGTATTTTTTTAAACATAATTGATTAAATTAATAATAATTCGTTAAACTTAAAGAAAAAAAATAACACAAAAAAATTTTAAAACAAATAATTTAACCCAACACCTAAAGTATGGCGCGTTTGGAAGCCTTTATATGCGTTGTCGTCATACAATGCCTGGAATGTTAAATTTGTTGAAATGTATTTATTCACCTTTAAAACAACGTTTAATTGATAGTCAAGATCTACATTTTGAGGATCTTCTAAATAGTTAGAGTACAGGTTTAAAATATTTTCAACGGTAAAGTTTTCCATTACTTGTAATTTATAATACGCGTTTACGGCTGCACCAAATTCAAAACGCATGGTTTTTCCTTGCTCAACACCAAATGATTCTCCAAACGTTGTAAAATGGTCGTGCACAAAAATAAAACGGGCGGTTGCCGGTGCAATGTTTACTTTTAAGTTGTCGTCTTTTTTCCAAAGCATCCCCGGACCAAATTGCAGATAAGCCGGCGACATAAAGTGTGAGATACGCTCTGTTTCATCATCCGGATTCATACCGGTATCAAATTGTGTTTTAAAATTCACAAAAGCTGAATAGTACCACTCGCCTATTGCTTTTTTTCCTAATAATGAATTAATTTCTAAACGGTCATCGGTTTTTTTCTGGTCTTCGCCTTTAATTTTATTGATACCGTATGATGCAATAAATTTATTATCCCACGTCCAATCATCTTTTTTGTAGTTGATGTCGTAGTTTAACGAACCGTTTATTGCTAAGTTGTTAGATCCACCTGCCTGCCATTGCGAGAAACTTGACTGGCTTCCTAAAATAGCAATGTTTCCTTTCATAACCCAGGTACTGTCTGTTTTTACCTCAGTATCCTGAGCGTAGAAAAACTGTGTGGATAAAACCGCACATAAAAGTAAAATCTTTTTCATAGTCTATTTTTTTTATTTCTCTTCTATTTTTTTTGTTTAAAAATGGGAACTGCCGAACAGGCTTCGCCAAACATTATCGATCGTGCATGGTTCATCATTTTTTGGGTTGCCATTACATAAGCTTCTTCCGGAATTGGTTTTTTAGAACATCCTTTTATAATTACAGGCTGGTTTTGATAAACCGAAAAATCTAATGTATCTATTAACTGTTGATAATACGTTACAATTAAATTGTGTTTAGAGCCCTGAACGATTTTTTTTGCAAATGGCTGCACGTATGTTGCTACCAACATCAATGTCCACGATGGCAAAATAGCGTCGGTTAAACAGCTTATTGCTACTAATTTATTCTGATAAATTGAAAAATCAAAATTTTTCAACGCATTTCTAAAATCTTTTTCTTTTAGAATGAAGCCTTTAAACAACCATTGCGAAATATCTAAAACCACTAATTCTTCGGCAGGATAATAATCTTCTAAGTCGAAAATCATCAAGCTGCTTTGTGCTACTTTATTTACAATTTCGTTTTCCATTATAACATTCCCAATTCCAATTTAGCTTCTTCACTCATCATATCTTTGTCCCAGGGCGGATCAAACGTCAGTTCAATTTCTACATCGTTTACGCTATTTATTGAACCTACTTTTTCTTTTACTTCCATTGGCAATGTTTCTGCCACCGGACAATTTGGCGATGTAAGCGTCATTAAAATTTTTACATCGCGGCTTTCATTTACAAAAACGTCATAAATAAGACCTAATTCGTAAATATCTACCGGTATTTCCGGATCAAAAATCGTTTTTAGAACTTTGACGATGTTCTCACCTAATTCGTTCATATCTATTTGTTCTTCCATAGTATCAGTTGGCTTGAAGGGCGATTGCATATAATTTTATTTGTTTTAACATAGATACCAATCCGTTGGCACGCGTGGGCGATAAGTGTTCTTTCAGACCAATCTCATCGATAAAAGAGGTGTCGGCATTCATTACGTCCACCGCTTTTTGGTTAGAAAAAGTTCTGATGAGCACGGCAATGATCCCTTTGGTAAGAATGGCATCACTATCGGCTGTAAACATAATATTATCTCCTTGCTTTTCGGCATGAAGCCAAACTTGTGACTGGCACCCGCGGATTAAGTTTTCTTCTACTTTATATTTTTCTTCTATTAAAGGTAATGATTTTCCCAATTCAATGATGTATTCATAGCGTTGCATCCAATCATCGAATAGTGCAAATTCATCAACTATTTCTTCTTGTATTTCTTTTATTGTACTCATTGTTGATTTGTTCTTGATTCTTTTCGATTTCGCTCGAAGTGACGTGTGTAATTTATGATCTATTGCAACATCATTTGTGCTTTTTTCAATGCGTCAATCATTAAATCGATTTCTTCTTTGGTGTTGTAAAACGCAAACGATGCCCGAATGGTGCCCGGAATATCGAAATAATTCATAATAGGCTGTGCACAGTGATGTCCGGTACGAACGGCGATGCCTAATTTATCGATAATTGTGCCTACATCATACGGATGCAATCCTTTAAAATTAAACGAAATTACCGATACTTTTTCTTTTACCGTTCCGTAAAATTGAATGTCTTCTAATTCAGACAATTGTTTAGTGGCATATTGTAACAATTCTTGCTCATAAGCGGCAATGTTATCAAAACCAATTTCGTTTAAATAATCAATAGCAACACCTAAAACAATTCCGCCAGCTATGTTTGGTGTACCGGCTTCAAATTTGTGCGGCAAACACGCATAAGTTGTTTTTTCAAACGTAACCTCTTTAATCATTTCGCCCCCGCCTTGGTACGGAGGAATTTTGTTTAACCATTCTTCTTTTCCATACAGAACCCCGGTGCCTGTTGGTCCGCAAATTTTGTGTCCTGAAAAAACGTAAAATTCACAATCTAACTCTTGCACGTCTGGTTTTAAATGGGGTGTTGCCTGTGCTCCATCAATTAAAACGGCAGCACCAACCTGATGTGCTTTTTCAATGATGAATTTCACCGGATTTATTACACCTAACGCGTTAGAGATGTGATTTACCGCTACCACTTTGGTTTTTTCTGATAAAAGCTGTTGATAAGCATCCATATTCAAAGAACCATCGCCCAACATGGGAATTACTTTTAAAACCGCACCTGAACGTTGACAAGCAAATTGCCAGGGAACAATGTTAGAATGATGCTCTAAATGTGAAACAATGATTTCATCGCCGGGTTTCAAAATTTGAGCAAAACCGTTTGCTACCAGATTAATTCCAAAGGTAGTTCCGGAGGTAAACAACACTTCAAAACTGTTTTTTGCATTGATGTGCTTTTGGATTTTTATACGGGCTTCTTCGTAAGCATCGGTTGCTACCTGGCTTAAATGATGTACGCCACGATGAATATTTGCATTGATCTCACTGTAATATTTCACTTCGGCATCCATCACTTTTTTAGGTTTTTGCGAGGTGGCTGCGTTATCAAAATACACCAAAGGTTTTCCGTTTACCTGTTGGTTAAGTATGGGAAAATCTTTACGTATCTGGGTTATATCGAACTTCATAGGAATTTCAAAAAAATTTATACAAAGGTACGAATATTAAATTATTTGGCTGGTATTTTGAGTTTTGAATTTAGAATGGTACTAAATAAAAAGAGCTGCACAGTTTTATGCAGCTCTTTTATACCCCAGAAATACGCAATAGGGATTTTTGTTTGAAATTAAATTAGGATATTATAACCCTGAGAACCTTTTTGGTATGTTTTTTTCAAGTACCGTTTTGAGTTTCAGCTTATCGTTTGTTTTTCAAAATAATAACCAATGCAAAGATTTTGTATAGGAGTGTTGATATGTTTTTGTGTGTGCTTCCGGAAGTAGGGAAAAGCGAAAAATAAGCATCAGGTTATATATCATTGGAAAAACAAAAGAGAGGAATACCTCTAAAAAAACGCTATCTTTCAACCTTTAGTTTCTTTTTTATTAGTAAAAGTTTAGTTAGATAATTTTGCATGATAGATTCTTGATTTCTATTAGACGGATATTGAATTTCTGAAACAAGCTGTATGTCTTCAAAGTAAATTAGACAGTTAAATATAAAAACTAATTTAGTGTTTAGTTTATAAATTTATTAATTTTTGTTGGTTGTACAATTGTCTTCTTTTCTGAATTGTACTGTTTTTTAT
>Ga0164243_10001081_pt1 | contig 47053 bp, 37 predicted proteins | sample OricompcompostOP_FD_108781 | JGI IMG/M metagenome (GOLD analysis project Ga0164243, IMG submission 108781) | Organic Plus compost microbial communities from Emeryville, California, USA - Original compost - Organic plus compost (OP) | ecosystem: Engineered > Solid waste > Mixed feedstock >...
CAGACAATCGAGCTCCGGCGCTTGCAGCACCGCAAACTCGCCGCTTAACATCAACCAAAGATCGAGGCCGACACTCCGCTAAATCAAGCAGCCATCAGCGCCAAATGTTCTGACGACGGACATGTCGCCGTCGGCTCTGATGCACCGTCTCAACGAGCAAGGCATCAGAGCGCCGCAGTCGGACAATTGGTCGTTGAACGCTGCCAAGCGCTATATCAAAATCCTGGCCGATGGCGTCGCGCCGGCAAAAGGCTGAAGGATATTCAGCTTTGACATGTACGCGCGACAATCGCAGTCGTCGCATGAGATATGGAAAGCGTCGGGGTGACGCACAGGTCGTCACCGGCTGGCTTCAGCGCTCTCGATGCAGAGCTTGACTGCTGCGCGTTCGGAACACGCCGGTGAGCTTGTCTGTCGAAACATCAGCTTAGCCGCGAAAACGATGAGCAGGTCTTGTTGCGACGCTTCTCGGGTGAACCGGCTCAGATGATTGAATCGGGACGTGGGAGGCAAAGGGATAAGGCATTGAGCCGAGAAGAACAGAGCTGCCGCAATTTGCCTCCTTTACTCTTTTTCCCTGCGCCGCACATTAATACACCCGTCCCATCGATATGGACGCACCTACGCTTGCCGAAGTCTCCGGCCGGTCCAAAGCATATTGTATTCCGCTGGTCTGGTCGCCTTGCTGGCGCCGACCGCAGAATATGTTTTCTCTCTTACGTGGTAAGGATTTCCGCTGAGATGTCAGGCAACGTTATTGGTCCGCGTTGATCGAGGGCCTGGTATCGGAGAGCGTTAGAAGCGTTCCCTTCTACCAGCGATTGTTTGTAAGTCGATTGCAGCCCATCGTGCCTTGGTGCCGAGTTTTACATCAAGCCGAAAAAGCTGGTTTTTGGGTCGAAGTGACAACTTAATGTAAAACTCTGACAAACTCGGGTGTGATTTTTGGGGCATTTTCGGCCTTGGAGTTTGACGACCGGGCGGATTTTAGTTTGTCGAGTTTTACATTTTCGTGGCGAGTTTTCCATCAAATGGGTTGCACGTAAAACTCCATATGCAACCATTGATGGCCGAACAGAAAATAGAGGAGGATTTAACCGGGGAAGCTCGGCGGTGCCCCAAGGCACTCCCATCGCATATAAATCCCTACCTAGGACATCGCTTTCCATGGAAGAGGCAAAACTGCTCCCAAGGACAAAAAGCTAGCCATTCCCGGATTTTTTTCGGACGAGATTTTCGAAATGAATTGTCACGAGCTATTCTTCTACTGCAAGCTTCCGGCACAGTCGGGGCGGAGCGCCGGAACTGTTCAATGGAAGAACGCCCAATATGCGCTCTCCTATCCGCATTGCCTTGGTGGCCAGCAATTTCCAATCGCTCGGCTGGAGAAGGGACCGCAATCGGCGATAGACAACTATCTTCAAAATTGATTGTGTTCGTCAAAATGGGAGCGCTTGTTGAGAACGGGGACAGCACCTGTTGACCGCCAAGCGACGAAATCGTCATTCAACTATGCTCATTTTTTCGCCCGTCACAATGTTACAAAAATATCTGCAAGCTATTGATTTATATAATGTAAATGACAATTCAATCCTCTCTCGCAGCACCATTCTTCGTTCCATCGCCGCCAGCCACGATCCGCCGCGCAAGCGCGTCCGGAGCCGGAGACTGATCCCTGGAGCAGGCTGGAGCGGGTAGCGGGAATCGAACCCGCGCTAGAAGCTTGGGAAGCTCCTGTGATACCATTTCACCATACCCGCGCGCTGCCTGATTATCACGGTCCGGCAGGGCACCGCAACGGGGAACAGGCACAGACATGGCCTCATGACAATTGAACTGGCCGGCGCGAATGGATATGTGACGGCACAGACGCAACCGGAGGCTTCCGCTTGTCCGCACTGACGCGCTTCCTCGGCGATTCGCCGCTGCGCATCCTCATCAAGCTCATCCTCGTTTCCTTCATCGTCGGGCTGGTGATGCACGCCTTCGGCTGGTCGCCGATCGATGTCGTCTATGCCGTGCACGACTTCTTCCTCGACATCTGGCACATGGGCTTCCAGGCGTTCGGGCGCTTCGCCGGCTATATCCTGCTCGGCGCCGTCATCGTCGTGCCGGTGTTCCTGCTGATCCGCATCGCCAGCTACAGGCGCTAGGCGACCTGCCTCCCGGCAGGCGCAAGCAGCGATCGACGGCATCGTTTCACCTGACGCTGCTGCGCCAGGACGATGTTTCGATTGACCTTGCCGATTGACGATTGCGCAGGCGCCGCAAACCGGGCCACATCGACCGGGCGATCAACTCGGCCACAGCAGCAAGGATTCACCACTGGAAACGGCACAGGCCCGGGTGGGGCGCCCCTTCCCCGTCACCAACCGCTCGGTGCTCGCCATAGCGGTACCGATGACGCTCGCCTATCTGACCACGCCGCTGCTCGGCCTGACCGACACGGCGGTCGTCGGACAATTCGGCGACGCCGCGCTGCTCGGCGGGCTGGCCGCCGGCGCACTGGTGTTCGACGTCGTCTTCACGACCTTCAACTTCCTGCGCTCGGGCACGACCGGGCTGGTAGCGCAGGCTTTCGGGCGCGGCGACACGATCGAGCAGCAGGCCGTGTTCTGGCGCGCGGTGCTGGTGGCGCTCGCCTGCGGCGTCGTGGTGGCCGCGCTCGCTCCGGTGCTCTCGCTTGCCGGCCAATGGTTCATCGCCGGCGGCCAGCGGGTGAGCGAAACGATGGACATCTATATCCGCATCCGCATGCTCGGCGCGCCGTTCTCGCTGATGAACTACGCCATCCTCGGCTACGTGCTGGGGCGCGGCGAAGGAGCATTGGGCCTGTTGCTCCAGATCGTGCTCAACGGTTGCAACATCGTCCTGTGCATCCTGCTCGGCCTGAAACTCGGCTGGGGGGTGCAAGGCGTGGCGTGGGCGACGATCTGCGGAGAGTGCGTCGCCATGCTGCTGGGGCTCGCCATCGTGCTGCGCCGCTTCCGCGCCGCCGCCCCGCTGCCGAAGGGGCGCGTGCTCGACGTGGCGGCGCTTCTGTCGATGCTGGCGCTCAACCGCGACATCATGATCCGGTCCTTCTCGCTGCTGGCGGCATTCGCCCTGTTCACGCGCCAGGGCGCGCAATTCGGAACGGTGACGCTGGCGGCCAATGCGGTTTTGATGAACTTCTTCTTCATCGCCGGCCACTTCCTCGACGGCTTCGCCACCGCCGCCGAGCAGTTGGCCGGGCGCGCCGTCGGCGCCCGTGCCGAACACTCCTTCCGCCGCGCGGTGCGGCTGACGGTGACATGGGGGTTCGGCCTGGCGGGAACCGCGACGCTGGCTCTGCTGGCATTCGGCGACAGGCTGATCGCCGTCATCACCACGGCGCAGGACGTGCGGGCACTCGCCGAGATTTATCTTCCCTGGACGGCGTTCACGGCGCTGTCGGGCGTGCTCGCCTTCGAGATGGACGGTGTCTTCATCGGCGCCACCTGGTCGCGCGACATGCGCAACATGATGCTGCTTTCCTTCCTCGTCTTCGTGGCCGTGCTGGCGACCCTGACGCCGGTCCTCGGCAATACCGGCCTTTGGATAGCGCTGCATGTCTTCCTGCTGACGCGCGGGTTCAGCCTTCTGGCGATGCTGCCGGGGCGGACGCGGACGGCGTTCTGAGGTCTACAGCGGCCGCGACGCCCAGTCGGAGAGGCGGGTGTCACGCAGGCCGGCGATCGCGGCCACGCCCTCGCGTGCGACGATCGCCGACAGGCCGCGCACGATGCGTCCCGGCAGCGACGGGCCGGCGTAGATCATACCGGTATAGAGCTGCACCAGATCGGCACCGGCGCGGATCTTCTCGGCCGCCCCCTCGGCCGTATCGACGCCGCCGACGCCGATGAGGGCAACCTGCGGACCGAGCAGGCGACGCATCCGGGCCAGCACCATCGTCGAGCGCTCGAACAGGGGGAGGCCCGAGAGTCCGCCGGCTTCGCCCGTATGGGCTTCGGACGTCAGTGCCGGCCGGGCGATCGTGGTGTTGGAGACGACGACGCCGTCCACGCGCTTGGCCTGGACTTCCGCAGCGATGTCCTCGATCTCGGCCTCGACGAGATCCGGCGCGATCTTGAGGAAGACCGGCGGCCGGGCGGCCGCGCGCTCGCGGGCGGCCATCACGCGCTCCAGCAATTCAGCCAGTTGCGCGCGGGCCTGCATGTTGCGCAGGCCGGGCGTGTTGGGCGAGGAGATGTTGACGGTGAGGTAGGACGCCAGAGGCGCGAAGCAGGTGACGCCCTTCTCATAGTCGGCGAAGCGGTCGGCGCTGTCCTTGTTGGCGCCGATGTTGACGCCGACGATACCGCCCCTGCCCTTGCGCGCCTCGAGCCGCCGCGCCGCCGCGTCGTGGCCCTCGTTGTTGAAGCCGAGGCGGTTGATGACGGCCTCGTCCCCGGTCAGGCGGAAGATGCGCGGCTTCGGGTTGCCGGCCTGCTGCAGCGGCGTGATCGTGCCGACCTCGGCGAAGCCGAAGCCCAGGCGAAGCAGCGCGTCGGGCACCTCTGCGTTCTTGTCGTAGCCCGCCGCCATCCCGAGCGGATTGGCGAAAGCGAGCCCGGCCACGCTCACGGCGAGCTTCGGATCGCGCCTCGCAGGCGAGGCGAGCGGCACGCCGCAGGCCAGCGCCCGGATCGACAGCCCGTGCGCCGTCTCCGGGTCGAGCGCGAATAGCGCCTTGCGGCCGAGCCGGTCGAGCAGCGTCATGCGTCCTCCAGCGGCGGGAAGACGTGGCGGCCGTCGCCGCCGAGCGGCAGCGGACGCACCCACGCCACTGCATCGAGCGCCAGGTCGCCGTAAAGGTGCGGAAACAGCGCGCCGCCGCGCGACGGCTCGTATTTCAGCGCCGGTCCGAGACGCGCCTCGTCCACCGCCACGAGCAGAAGGCCGTGCTGGCCGGCGAAGTGGCGGTCGGCGGTTTCGCGGACCTGCGCGGCGGTCGAGAAATGAATGAAGCCATCCGCGGCATCCACCGGGGCGCCGGTGAAGCGGCCTGCGGCTTCGGCCTCGCGCCAGAGCGCTTCGGGGACTATCTTGTAGATCAGACGGGACATGGCCGGGCTATAGAGCCTACGCGCGGCCTCGAAAAGGGCAAAGCGGGATTGCTCCCCATTTCCGGCGCAATGCGACCGCATGGTGACGGCAACAAACGGCGGCAGGAGAGAGACGATGTATGCGAAAGGCCTGATTGCTTCGGCAGCACTTGTCCTGGCCACCGGTGCTGTCCACGCCGAGCAGGCGGAGCGTTACCGGCTCGAAAAATCGGCAGATGGTTTCGTGCGCATGGACACGCAGACGGGCGCCATGTCGATCTGCGAGCAGAAGGACGCGCAACTGGTCTGCCGGGTGGCGGCGGACGAGCGCTCGGCCTTCCAGGACGAAATCGAACGGCTGCAGGGTCAGGTCAAGGCGCTCGACCAGCGGGTGACGAAGCTCGAGAACTCGCTCTCCGCCAAACTGGAGTCCAGTCTTCCCAGCGAGGAGGATTTCAACAGGACGATGGGCTACATGGAGCGCTTCTTCCGCTCCTTCATGGGCATGGTCAAGGAAATGCAGAAGGACGAACCCGCCCCGCAGAAGACCTGAAACGGTCCATTTGCGCCGCCGCAAGCTGTTGGAAACGACCGCGAACAGTCTTTGCCGCTTGAAAAGCCGGGCCGGGATCGCATAATCGCCTCGACAATCCCCAGCACAATGGGGAGGTGGGGAGAATCTTCTTGGCGGAAGGGTACAGCTTCGTCATCGCCGACGACCATCCGCTCTTCAGGGGCGCGCTGCGCGAGGCGCTTGCCGGGATAGGCAATGTCTCGGCGATCCATGAGGCGGGCGACTTCGACAGCGCGAAGGCGCTGGTGCTCGCCAACGAGGACATCGATCTGGTCATGCTCGACCTGTCGATGCCGGGCGCGAGCGGCCTGTCTGGGCTGATCTCGCTGCGCGGCATCCACCCGACCGTGCCGCTGGTGGTGATCTCGGCGCATGACGACGCCGTCACCATAAGGCGCGCCTTCGACCTCGGCGCCTCCGGCTTCATCTCCAAATCGGCCAGCATGGAAGCGATCCGCGAGGCGGTGCAGTCGGTGCTGGCCGGCGACATCGCCGCGCCCGTCGGCGTCGATCTCGGCGTCGAGCGCGACCCAGAGATATCCGACCTGATCAAACGCCTGAAGACGCTGACCCCGCAGCAGACGCGGGTGCTCGGCATGCTGGCGGAAGGGCTGTTGAACAAGCAGATCGCCTACGAGCTCGGCGTCTCGGAGGCGACCATCAAGGCGCATGTCTCGGCCATCCTGCAAAAGCTCGGCGTCGACAGCCGTACCCAGGCCGTCATCCAGCTCGCCAAGATCGGCGGCGACCCGCTGGCAATTCCCGACTGATCATTCGGCCGCCGAAGCGAACGGCCTGACGCGGGCCATCATCGAGCGCAGCACGGCGGGCTTCACCGGCTTGTTGACGATCGGCACGTCCAGCCGCGCAGCGGCGGCGCGCACCTCGGTCGAGCGGTCGGCGGTGATGAGGACGGCCGGCGTTTCCCGCCCGCACAGGTGGCGCAGCCTGGCGATCGCATCGAGGCCGGTCTCGCCGTCCAGATGGTAGTCGGCGAGAATGACTTCGGGAGCGGGCTGGCGGGACGCCTCGTCGTCGATCGCACGCATTCCCGAATAGGTCGCGACATTGCAGCCCCAGCCCTCGAGCAGAAGGCGCATCCCCTCCAGGATGCGCTGGTCGTTGTCGATGCAGGCGACGTTCAAGCCGTCCAGCGTCGCCGCAAACCGGCCGCCCTGCCCCGGCCTGGCGTCCCGGTCGGTGGCTTCGGCGACCGCGACCGGCATGATCACGGAGAAGCGCGTTCCCTTTCCCGGCAGCGAATGGATCTGGATTTCCAGGCGCAGGACCCGCGCGATGCGATCGACGATGGAGAGGCCGAGGCCCAGCCCCTCGGCCTCGCGGGCGCCTTCCTCCAGGCGGGTGAATTCGCGGAAGACCGTGCTCAGCTTCTCGCCGGCAATGCCGATGCCGGTGTCGAAGACCTGTATTTCGACCAGATCCCCGCGCCGCCGCGCCCCGACGAGGATGCGCCCGTGACGGGTATATTTGATGGCGTTCGAGACCAGGTTCTGGATCAGGCGGCGCAGCAGGTTGCGATCGGTCCTGACGGTAAGAGACGAGCCGACGATCCTGAGGTCGAGCCGCTTTTCCGCGGCCAGCGGGCGAAAGTCGTTGCCGATCTGGCGCAGCAGTTCGTCGAGCCGGAAGGCAACCTCCTCGGGCTTCATGGCGCCGGCATCGAGGCGGGAAATGTCGAGGACCGCGCCCAAAATGGTCTCGACCGATTCCAGCGCCGATTCGATGTTGGCGGCGGCCTGGCCCGTCGGTCCGGTGCCCGCCTTCTCGATCAGCGAGGCGCAATAGAGGCGCGCCGCGTTGAGCGGCTGAAGAATGTCGTGGCCAGCGGCCGCGAGGAAGCGCGTCTTGCCGAGATTGGCCTCTTCGGCCAGCGCCTGCGCCTGCGCCAGTTCCTCGTTGAGGCGCGTCAGCTCGGCCGTGCGGCGGCGCACCCTCTGCTCCAGCGTCTCGTTGGCCCGCTTCAGGGCAAGGTCCGCCTCGACGCTGGAGGATATGTCGGCATAGGTGGCGACCATCCCCCCGTCCGGCATCGGATTGGAGCGCAGTTCCAGCGTGCGGCCGCTGGTCGCCAGCTCCATCTGCCACGGTCCCGCAAAGGCCGTCAGCCGATCCAGCATCGACATTCGGCTCGCCGGCGCGATATCACCGCGCGCGGCAAGGAAATCGAGGATCTGGTCGAGCGACACGCCGACCTGTCCCATATGGTCGGGCAGATCGAATAGGGTGCGGTACTGCCGGTTCCAGCAGATCAGCCTGAGATCGCGATCGAAGACGGTAATGCCCTGCTCCATCTGGTCGAGCGCCGTCTGCAGCAGGTCGCGATTGTGCTGAAGCGCCTCCGTCGCATCGTCGAGGAGCCGGAACGCATCCTTGGAATCGCGGTCGTTGCGGCGAAAAAGCAGCGACAGCACCAGCCGTGCCGACGAGGAGCCGACGGCGCTGGCCAGCAATTGCTCGGAAAAGCGGACGACCTCCATGCTGGCCTGCGCGTTGCCCTGCAATACCTCGCCTCTCTCCCTTTCGAATGACTGGAAGGAGCGCTCTGTCCGCTCCATGCCGAGATAGCGCGCGATGGTGTCCTTGAGATCGTTGACGGTGACGGTGGTGCGGAAGCGGCGCAGATTTGGCATCGGCCCCGGCTCGCGCGGCACGAACAGCGCCGCCTGGATGCGCTCCAGCGGCACGGACGCGCGCGAGAGCGAGCCCAGCACAAAGAAGATCGCGTTGAGGGCGAGGCTCCAGAAAACGCCGTGGTTGAGCGGCTCGGCGGCGGTGCCGAACAGGGCCTGCGGCCTGAGCGCCTCGATGCCGAAAAGCCCGTGCTGCACGATCGCGTTATCGGGCGAGGCGAGCGAAGGCAGAAGCAGCGTGTAGCCCCAGACGAGGATGCCGACGGCCATGCCGAGCGTCGCCCCGCGGCCATTGGCGCCGCGCCAGACAAGTCCGCCGATCAGCGCCGGGGCGAACTGGGCGATGGCTGCGAACGACATCAGGCCGATGGCGGACAGGCGGGCGTTGTTGGTGCTTTCGCGATAATAGAGGAAGGCGATGAACAGGATGACGACGATGGCCGCGCGGCGGACATTGAGGATCAGCGCCGACCAGTCCTCGTTCTCGACACGCTGGCTCTTCTGCAACCGGCGCAGGAAAAGCGGGATGACGAGGTCGTTCGAGATCATGATGGCGAGCGCGACGCTTTCCACGATGACCATGGCGGTGGCGGCCGACAGACCGCCGATAAAGGCGATCATGGCGAGAAGATCGTGACCGTGCAGCAAAGGCAGCGAGAGCACGTAGAGATCGCTGCTGGTGCCCGTGCCGACGCGGGCGAGGCCGGCAAGCGCGATCGGCAGGACGAAGAGGTTGATGGCGACCAGATAGAGCGGAAACACCCAGGTGGCTGTCCTGAGCTCGGATTCGGAGCGGTTCTCGACCACGGTGACGTGGAACTGGCGCGGCAGCATCAATATGGCGAAGCCGCTGAGCGCGGTCAGCACCAGCCAGCTCGCCGGAGAGGTCCGATAATAGATGGCCTGGCGGACCTGCTCATTGGAGCCGAGGCGTTCGACCATCCCGGCCGGGCCGCCGAACACCATGAAGGTGATGATGAGGCCGATGGCCAGGAAGGCCGCGAGCTTGACGACCGATTCCACCGCGACCGCCAGCACGAGCCCGTCCTGGTGCTCGGTCGCGTCGGCGTGACGGGTGCCGAACAGAACGGCGAACATCGCCAGCAGCGCGGCGACGACCAGCGAAATGTCGCTGACCACCGGGTCGAAGGTCGGTGGCGCGCCGGTGTAGTGTTCGATCATCAGGCTGACGGAATCCGAGATCGCCTTGAGCTGCAGGGCGATGTAGGGGACCATGCCGACGGTGGCGATCAGCGTGGCCGTCGCGGCGACGATGAAGCTCTTGCCGTAGCGCGCAGCCAGAAAATCGGCCACCGACGTGATCTTCTCCGCCTTGGCCAGCCGGATGATGCGCCTGAGCAGCGGAAAGCCGAACAGGAACACCAGGATCGGCCCGGTGTAGATGCCGAGGAACTCGAAACCGCGTTCCGACGAAACGCCGACGGAGCCGAAGAAGGTCCAGGACGTGCAATAGATGGCGAGGCTCAGCGCGTAGATCAGCGGGCGCGCGCGCCCTGGTCCCGACTTGTGCGACCAGCGGTCGCCAAAGCTCGCGACGACGAACAGAAACGTCACATAGGCGATCGCTATGATGACGATGAACCAGCCCTGCACTTCGCCAAACCTCCAGCGGCCGTCTCCTCGCCGGCCGCCTGAGGCAAGCACAGGCGGACTGGCCTGTCCATTGCGACCTTGGGCGTGTGTCGTCTTCTGCAACCCGTCTGTGCCATGTTCCGGCGGTGGCAGACGCCGGCAACACTAGCGCAATGAAATCAAACGGGGACCTCCGTTTTCCCGTAGTCAGCCCGGCCGTTTTTGCTATGTTGCGCCGTGTTGGCGTCGAGCGGCGCGCAAACGGAGCGGCGGCCAAGCCGTCATGGCAAGGAGGGACGAATGCTTAAAGAGTTCCAGGAATTTATTTCCAGAGGCAACGTCATGGACCTGGCGGTCGGTGTGATCATCGGCGCCGCCTTCGGAAAGATCGTCGACTCGCTGGTCAACGACATCATCATGCCGATCGTCGGCGCGATCTTCGGCGGACTGGATTTCAACAACTACTTCTTCGGCCTTTCGTCGGCCGTCACGGCGACGACGCTGGCCGAAGCCAAGAAGCAGGGTGCCGTCTTCGCCTATGGCAGCTTCGTCACCGTCGTGATCAATTTCCTGATCCTGGCCTGGATCATCTTCCTCATGGTCAAGGCCGTGAACAATGTCCGCCGCCGCCTGGAGCGCGAAAAGCCCGCTCCGGACGCAGCGCCCCCGCCCCCGGAGGTCGAGCTGCTGACCGAGATCCGCGACCTGCTTTCCAAGCGCGCCTGATCGCGAAAACCATTCAACTGGACCAAGACCCCGGCCCCTCGCGGCCGGGGTTTTTCGTTGCGGACAATGGTAGAGCGGTTCGACACAGGACAGGTCACCAGATGCGATTGATCGACACGCTTCGCAACGAGGCACGGCTGGCGCCGGAAAGCGGCATCGTCGAGGTCATGAACCACGGCCGGGACCGGCCGGACCTCATTCCGCTGTGGGCGGGCGAAGGCGACCTGCGGACACCTGCCTTCATCAGCGACGCCGCGGCGCAAGCGCTCGCCGCCGGCGAGACCTTCTACACATGGCAGAAGGGGTTGCCGGAACTCAGAGAGGCGCTGGCGCGCTATTACCACCGCCATTTCGGCAAGGTGTTCGATCCGGAGGAATTCATCGTCACGGGTTCGGGCATGCACGCCATCAAGCTCGCGATCGAGGCGCTCGCCGGCATGGGCGACGAGGTCGTCTACCTGTCGCCGGCATGGCCGAATTTCGCCGCGGCCGCCGGCGTTTCCGGCGCGACGCCGGTGCCGGTCAGGCTGGACCATTCCTCCAACGGATGGATGTGCGACATGGACAGGCTGGCCGCCGCCGTCACGCCGCGGACGCGGGCGCTGTTCATCAACACGCCTTCCAACCCGACCGGCTGGACCGCCGACCATGCGACGCTGCGCTCCATCCTGGAACTGGCCCGCAAGAACGGGCTGTGGATCGTCGCGGACGAGATCTATTCGATGTTTTACTATGGCGGCGGCCGGGCGCCCTCTTTCCTGGATGTCGCCGATGCCGAAGACCGGATTCTCTTCGTCAATTCCTTCTCCAAGAACTGGGCCATGACCGGCTGGCGGATCGGCTGGATCCGGACCCATCCTTCATTGCAGCAGATGTTCGAGAACCTCATCCAGTATTCCAATTCCGGCGTCGCGCAGTTCATGCAGCGCGGCGCCGTCGCCGCCCTCGACCAGGGCGACGATTTCGTGGCCGAACAGGTGGAACGGGCGCGCCAGGCTCGCGACATCGTGGGCGCCGCCCTGAAAGGGACCGGACGCGCCGTCTTCAGCCTGCCGCAAGGCGCCTTCTATCAGTTCTTCGCCATCGACGGCCTGCCGGACGCGCGCAAGGCGGCGTTCGAGATCGTCGACCATGCCAATGTCGGGCTGGCGCCAGGCACCGCTTTCGGGCCGGGCGGCGAAGGCTTTCTCAGGCTATGTTTCCACCGTCGCCTCGACCAGGTCGACGAGGCGATGAACCGTCTGGCAGGCTGGATCAGCAACTTGCAGAAAAAAGGTCAATAATGTTGACATTTTTTCCTTGTCCTTTTTCCGAAACGGCGCTTTAGTCGTCGGCCATCGCGAACAGGAACCGACCGCAAGCCGATAAGGGTCGGGTGGGAGTAGACGCATGGCAACGCTAGCATTCGAGACGATCCCGCACGGGAATCCGACACCGGCGGACAAACGCGCCGCACTGATGGCCGATCCGGGTTTCGGCAAGGTGTTCTCCGACCATATGGTGACGATCCGCTGGACGCCGGACAAGGGTTGGCACGAAGCTCAGGTGCGCGCCCGCGAGCCGTTCCGGATCGATCCCGCCGCGGCCGTGCTGCATTACGCGCAGGAGATCTTCGAGGGCATGAAGGCCTATCGCCTGCCAGAGGGCGGTTTCAGCCTGTTCCGTCCCGAGGAGAACGCGCGTCGCCTCAACGCCTCGGCGGAGCGCATGGCGATGCCCGAAGTGCCGGAAGAGTTGTTCCTCGCGGCGATCGAGGAACTCGTCAAGGCCGACGCCGACTGGGTGCCGGGCGGCGAGGGCAGCTTCTACCTGCGCCCCTTCATGTTCGCCAGCGAGGCTTTCCTCGGCGTGCGGCCGGCCAGCGAATATATCTTCTGCGTCATCGGCTGCCCGGTCGGCGCCTATTTCAAGGGCGGCTTCAAGACGGTGTCGGTCTGGATCTCGGAAGAGTACACCCGCGCAGCCCCCGGCGGCACCGGCGCGGCTAAATGCGGCGGCAATTATGCCGCCAGCCTTTCCGCCACCAAGGAAGCCTTCGCCAATGGCTGCGACCAGGTCGTCTTCCTCGACGCGGTCGAGCGCAAGTGGATCGACGAGCTGGGCGGCATGAACGTGTTCTTCGTCATGGACGACAACACCATCGTCACGCCGAAGCTCGGCACCATCCTTCCCGGCATCACCCGCGCCTCGGTGATCCGGCTGGCGGAGGAGGCGGGCTATACGGTAAAGGAAGAACTCTATTCCTTCGATCAATGGCAGGCCGACGCCCGCTCGGGACGGATGCGCGAGGCCTTCGCCTGCGGCACGGCTGCGGTCATCGCGGGCATCGGCACGGTCAAATACCGCGGCGGCGAATTCGCCATCGGCAATTCCGGCGACGGCGAGACGACCACGCAACTGCGCGCCAAGCTCACGGGCATCCAGCGCGGAACGGCCCCGGACGCATATAGCTGGACTCGGAAGGTGCAGGCCTGACGGCGTTGACAATTGTCATGACAATGTCGGGCGACGATGGTATGGTCTCGCGAGGAGACTCGCTATGACCATACGCGCCACCCGCTCTGAAAAGCTGGACATAAGATTGACGGCCGAAGCCAAGCGCATCCTCGCTTCCGCCGCAGCCGCGCAACGTCGTTCGATCAGCGACTTCGTGCTGGAAAGCGCCCTGAGCCGTGCCGAGGATGCTCTGGCGGATCGTCGGCGGTTCGGCCTCGATGCGGAACGGTGGGAAGCCTTCATGGCGGCGCTCGATGCACCGCCGCGCGACCTGCCGCGGCTGAAGCGCCTGCTCGACGAACCGGGCGTTTTCGCCGAAAAATCGCGCGGGTGAACGGGCTTCACGTAGAAAAACTGGCGCGCTCGCATGCAGTCGAGACATTCGATTGCGGCGATGGAAACCTCAACCGCTTCCTGTCGCGCTTTGCCTGGCAGAACCAGCAGGCGAACGCCTCACAAACTTATCTGGGGCTGGCGGACGGCAGGGTCACGGGATTTTATACGCTGGCCGTCGGCGAGATCGCCTATGACGGCGCGCCGGAGCGCCTGACCAAGGGCATGGCCCGCCATCCCGTCCCGGTCATGCTCTTGGCGCGCCTCGGCGTCGATGTCGGCTGGCAGGGCAAGGGCGTCGGCGCCGGCCTGTTGCGCGACGCTATCCTGCGCACCTTGCAGGCGGCTGACATTGCCGGCATCCGGGCTTTTGTCGTCCACGCCAAGGACGATACGGCCGCGCGCTTCTACCGGCATTTCGGCTTTGCCGATTCGCCCAGCGACCCGCTTCACCTCTATGTGCTGATAAAGGATCTGCGGAAGCCGTAGGGCCTTTATCCGCCGCTCGCCGGCGCCACGAGCGGGATAACCCGCTCGGTGCGGGTGACCGGCGTTTGCTCCTTGGCCTTGTAGGGAATGCCGAGCGCATTCCAGGTCTCGACCAGCGCGGCCTGCAGCTCGACGATGAGCTGGTCGCTGTGGAACGGCGTCGGCGTGATGCGCAGGCGCTCCGTGCCGCGCGGCACCGTCGGATAGTTGATCGGCTGGATGTAGATGCCATGCACCCCGAGCAGGCGGTCGCTGGCCATCTTGCACAGTTCCGGATCGCCGACGAGGACCGGCACGATATGGGTCGGCGTTTCCATCACCGGCAGGCCGGCCTCCGCGAGCACCTTCTTGGTCGCCGCGGCCTGGCGCTGCTGGGCGTCGCGCTCGGCCTGCGAGGTCTTGAGATGGCGGATCGCGGCGGTTGCGGCGGCGGCGATCGCCGGCGGCAGGGCGGTGGTGAAGATGAAGCCCGGCGCATAGGAGCGCACGGCGTCGATGACGCTGCGCTTGCCGGTGATGTACCCGCCCAGCGTACCGAAGGCCTTGGCCAGCGTGCCCTCTATGATGTCGATGCGGTCGGCCAGCCCCTCGCGCTCAGTGATGCCGCCGCCGTGCGGGCCGTACATGCCCACAGCATGGACCTCGTCGATATAGGTCATGGCGTTGTATTTCTCGGCGAGGTCGGCGATGGCCGCGATCGGCGCGATGTCGCCGTCCATCGAATAGACGCTCTCGAACACGACCAGCTTGGCGCGCTCGCGGCCCGCCGCCTGCAGGATGCTTTCCAGATGCGCCACGTCGTTGTGCCGGAAGATCTTCTTCTCGGCGCCGGAGCGGCGCACGCCTTCGATCATCGAGGCGTGGTTGAGCTCGTCGGAAATTATCAGGCAGTTGGGCAGAAGCCGAGCGATGGTCGAGATCGACGCCTCGTTGGAGACGAAGCCGGAGGTGAAGACGAGGCCGGCCTCCTTGCCGTGCAGGCCGGCCAGTTCATCCTCCAGCTCGACCAGCGGATGGTTGGTGCCGGAAATGTTGCGCGTGCCGCCCGCTCCCGAGCCCATGCCACCGGCCGCCTGCTGCATGGCGGCGATGACGTCCGGGTGCTGGCCCATGCCGAGATAGTCGTTGGAGCACCAGACGGTGATTTCCTCGGTGCGGCCGTTGGCGCGCCAGACGGCGCGCGGAAAGCGGCCGGCAATGCGTTCGAGGTCGGCGAAGACGCGGTAGCGGCGCTCGGCATGGAGCTGATCGATCGCGTCCTCGAAAAATCGCTGGTAGTTCATCCGTGTCTTCCCAAGTCCGGGGCGGATCATAATCACCGCACCATCGAGCGTCCATTGCTCGCCATCGGTCAAAATGCCACGCCCGCCGCGCCGTATAAAAAGCCCGGCCGGCAAATTGCCGCCTTGATCTCGATCAACTGTGTTTCAGGAGGAACTCCTGCCGGCATGTCGTCTCTACCATGCCTTCTTAATGGTTTTTGGCTAAGGCTGCATCGCGCTCCGGCTTGATACAGTTTTCGACGCTTGAGGGGATAATCATGACGGTCCTGGTAACGGGCGGCGCCGGCTACATCGGCAGCCACATGGTCTGGGAACTGCTCGACGCCGGCGAGCAGGTGGTGGTGCTCGACCGGCTCTCGACCGGATTCGACTGGGCCGTTGCGCCGGAAGCCAGTCTGGTGGTCGGAGACGTGGCCGACCGCGAGCTGGTGGCGGAGATCATCCGCGACCACGGTGTCGACGCCATCATCCACTTCGCCGGCTCGATCGTGGTGCCCGAATCCGTCGCCGATCCCCTCGCCTACTACGAGAACAACACGGCCAAGACCCGGACCCTGATCGAGACCGCCGTGAAGGCCGGCGTGGGAAACTTCATCTTCTCCTCGACCGCAGCCGTCTATGGCGGCGCCGGCATGGAGCCGGTGCGCGAGGACGCGCGGCTGGCGCCCGAATCTCCCTATGGCCTGTCCAAGCTGATGAGCGAATGGATGCTGCGCGACGCGGCGGCCGCCTACGGCCTGCGCTATACGGCGCTGCGCTATTTCAACGTCGCCGGCGCCGATCCGCGCGGCCGCACTGGCCAGTCCACGCCGGGCGCCACCCATCTCATCAAGGTGGCCTGCGAAACGGCACTCGGCAAGCGGCCGTTCATGCAGGTCTTCGGCACCGACTACGAGACGCCCGACGGCACCTGTGTCCGCGATTACATCCATGTCAGCGACCTCGTCGCGGCGCATCGGCTGGCCTTGCTGAGGCTGCGCGCCGGCGGCGACAGCATGGTCGCCAATTGCGGCTACAGCCACGGCTATTCGGTGCTGGAGGTGATCGAGGCGGTGCAGCGCGCCTTCGGTCACGATTTCGACGTGCGCACGAGCGCCCGACGGCCGGGCGACGCGGCGGCGATCGTCGCCAATTCCGACCTCGCCCGCCGCGAGCTCGGCTGGACGCCCGACCGCGACGATCTCGACCTGATCGTCCAGGACGCACTGAACTGGGAGCGCATCCTAACGGGCAAGAACTCCTCGCACGGCTGACGCCTATTCCGCTGGACCAAGGCCGGACGCTCGAAAGCCGGCGCCATGCGCGCTATTGAGGACGACGCAGCGGATCGGGAGAGGGCGGAATGAAAATCACGGTACTGGGCGCCGGCGTGGTGGGGACCGCCGCGGCGGCCTATCTGGCCAAGGACGGCCACGAGGTCACCGTCCTCGAACGCCACGACACCGCCGCGCGCGGCACAAGCTACTGCAACGCGGGCCTGGTCTCGCCTGGCGACGCGACCGCCTGGGCCTCGCCGGCGGCGCTCAGGACATTCCTGCGCGGCATCTTCAACCACGACCTCGGCATCCGGGTCAAACTGCGCGCCGACCCGTTCTTCTATCTCTGGAGCCTGCGCTTCCTGCGCGAGTGCACGACAACGCGGCTGCGCGCCAACACGCTGCCGAAGCTCAGGCTCGCGCTCTATGCGCGCGACTGCATCAACGCGCTGTCGGCCGAGGCGGGTATCTCCTACGACCAGCGCAGCAAAGGCATCCTCTATTTCTTCCGCTCGCAGGAAAGCTTCGACCAGGGCAGCGTCAACTACCGCTTCCTCGGCGAGCACGGGCTGCCGATCGAGATCGTCGACGGCAGGCGGGCCGCCGAGATCGAGCCGGCGCTGGCCGGCATCAGCGACAGGATCGCCGGCGCGGTCTATTCGCCCGTCGACCAGACCGGCGACTCGCGCCAGTTCACCGAAGCGCTGGTAGCCTGGGCGACGGAGAAACTCGGCGTCACCTTCCGCTTCGGGACGACGATCGAGGGTCTCGACATCGACGGCGACCGGGTGGTTGCCGTGCGCACCTCCGCCGGTCCGCTGACGGGGGATGCCGTGGTGCTGTCGATGGGGCCGGAAAGCGGCGTGTTCGGCCGCCGCTACGGCATAGACCTGCCGGTCTATCCGGTGAAAGGCTACGCTGCGACGATCCCGCTCGACGATCCGTCGAAAGGCCCGACCATGGGCGGCGCGGACGAGGACAAGCTCATCGGCTATTCGCGCCTCGGCGACCGTCTGCGCATTTCCTCGACCGCCGAGTTCACTGGCTTCGACCGCACCCACAAGCCGTCCAACTTCGCTTCCATGCTGCGCACGGCACATGAGCTTTTCCCCGGCGCCTTCGACGAAAAGAAGGCCGAATTCTGGGCAGGCCTCAGGCCGATGATGCCGAGTTCGGTGCCGGTGATCGGCCGCGCCCGCTACCGCAATCTCTATCTCAACACCGGCCACGGCCATCTCGGCTGGACCACCTCCTGCGGATCGGGGAAACTGGTCGCCGACCTGATCGCCGGGCGCGAGCCGGAATTCGATACGCAAGGGTTGATTTATCGGCAGTAGACAGTCGGCAATCGGCAGTTGGAACCAGGGCCGACACCCTGCTTCGTGCCCTGCACGCCCAACTCGACTGCCGACTGCCGATTACCGACTGCCATACCCTGGCCTCCGGTCTTCGACATCCTGGCCGTGGACATGCCGCCCCTGCTGCGCTTTCCTTTCCAAGGGGCAAAGCAGGAGAACGCTCATGACCATGACGCGCCGCATGCTGATTGCGATCGGCCTGGCCTTCGTCCTTCCCCTCTCATCACCCGAAGCGGCGTTCGCCGCCTCGCCCGCGCCGGTCGAAGGCCGGCACGGCATGGTCGTCACCGCGCAGCATCTGGCCTCCGAGATCGGCGTCGACGTGCTGAAGAAGGGCGGCAACGCCGTGGACGCGGCCGTCGCCGTCGGCTACGCGCTGGCCGTCGCCTACCCGAACGCCGGCAATATCGGCGGCGGCGGGTTCATGACCATCCGCTTCAAGGACGGGCGTTCGACCTTCCTCGATTTCCGCGAGCGCGCGCCGCTGGCTGCGACCAAAACGATGTATCTCGACAAGGATGGCAACCCGGTCAAGGGCGCCAGCCTCGACGGCTATCTCGCCGTCGGCGTTCCAGGCTCGGTGGCCGGCTTCGAGACGGCGCGCGCAAAATACGGCACGCTTTCGCGCCAGGACCTGATGGCGCCGGCGATCGCGCTGGCGAAGGACGGCTTCGTCCTCGACCAGGGCGACGCGGCTACCTTTGCCAGAGGCGCGGAGCGGCTGGCGAAGAATCCGGAAGCGGCAAAAATATTCCTCAAGGCAGACGGCTCGCCCTACCGCTCGGGCGAGCGCCTGATGCAGCCCGACCTCGCCGCGACGCTGACCGCAATTTCCGACAATGGGCCGGACGGCTTCTACAAGGGCCAGGCGGCCGAGGCGATCGCCGCCGCCAGCCGGAAGGGCGGCGGCATCCTGTCGAAAGAGGATTTCGCGCAGTACAAAGTGCGCGAGCTGAAGCCCGTCACCTGTTCCTATCGCGGCTACGAGATCATCTCCTCGCCGCCGCCAAGTTCGGGCGGCGTCATCATCTGCGAGATCCTCAACGTGCTGGAAGGCTACCCGCTGGGCTATCTCGGCGCCGGCTCGGCCGATACGGTGCATGTGATGGCTGAAGCCATGCGCTACGCCTATGTCGACCGCAATTCGGCGCTCGGCGATCCGGACTTCGTCGACAACCCGGTCTCCAAGCTGCTGGACAAGGGCTACGCAGCCGAAATCCGCGCCAGGATCGACCCCTATCGCGCCGGGGTCTCGAAGGACCTCATGCCGGAAGGCTTCGGCGAGCATATGGAGACGACGCATTATTCGATCATCGACGACGAGGGCAACGCGGTCGCCGTGACCTATACGCTGAACGGCTCGTTCGGCGCCGGCGTCGTCGCGCCGGGAACGGGCGTGCTCCTCAACAACGAGATGGACGATTTCACGCAGAAGCCCGGCGTGCCGAACCTCTACGGGCTGGTTCAGGGCGAGGCGAACGCCATCCAGCCGAGGAAGACGCCGCTCTCGTCGATGAGCCCGACGGTGGTGGCGAAGGACGGCAAGCCGTTCATGGTCATCGGCAGTCCCGGCGGCTCGCGCATCATCACCATCACGCTGGAGGCGATCCTCAACGTCATCGATCACGGCATGGACATCCAGGAGGCCATAGACGCGCCGCGCATCCACCATCAATGGCTGCCCGACACGCTCTCTATCGAGCCGCACGGCCTGTCGCCCGACACGCTGAAGATGCTTGCCGGCATGGGCTATCACCTCGACGTGGCCGACGAAGGCAAGACCTGGGGACAGGCGGCCGGCATCCTGGTCGGGGGGAAAAGCCTCGGCGAGATCGAAGCGGGCGGCGGCGCGCGCTACAACGGCGCGATGGACAGCCGCTCCGGCTCCGGCGAGGCGCTCGGCTACTGAGGCGAAAGGGCCGGTGTCCGGTTATCGGCCCGGCCGGACACCCAGGCGCGCCGTCTATTTCGAATGTCTCAGGATCGCGTAGAGCGCGCGCGGATTGGTGGTCAGGTAGCGCCAGAACAGCCGCCTGGGCTCCAGCAGCGTGCGCCACAGCCATTCGAAGCCGGCGCGCTGCATCCAGCCGGGAGCGCGCGAATTCTTGCCCGACAGAAAGTTGAACAGGCCGCCGGACGTCTTGATGACGCCGACATCGGGCAGGCGGTGGGCGAAATCCAGGACGAACTTCTGTTCGAGCGGCACGCCGAGGCCAAGCCAAAGGATATCGGGCGCGAGCCGGTTGATCTCGTCCAGCTTGTCCTCCAGAAGGGCGCCGCCGAGATAGCCGTGGCTGTGCCCGACGATGTTCAGGCGCGGATAGGCTTTGCGAACAGCGGCTACCGCCTTGCGGTTTTCCGTCTCGTCGGCGCCGAACATGTAGAAGGTGGAGCCGCTGCGTTCCGCCATGCACGCGACGTCATGGAACAGGTCGGTCGTGGCGACGCGCTCCGGCAACGCCATGCGGCACAGGAACCGCGACGCCAGCACCAGCGGCTGCCCGTCGGCGAGGATCTGGTCCGCAGACGAGAAGAGCTTGGCGATGTTCTTGTCCATGTCGGCGCGGGCGATCACCTCGCCGTTGATGGAGGTGAAATAGAGCGGCCGACCGCGGCGTGCCGACGCCCCTTCGATGATGCTTCTGGCAGCAGCCTGCCGATCGAGCGCGGCGACCTTGAAGCCGCCGATTGTCACCGTGGGCGGGTCCTGACCGGCGCCGGAATCGACCGTTGCGTCGACCATCACGAGGCCCTCGTCACGAGGCCGGCCCCAAGCTTGAAGGCGGCCTTCGCGATATCGGCAGCGCCGGCTTGCGGACATGCGGAGCGGATGGCAGATGTGTGGTTATAGCAGGAATTCATTTTGAACGATGCAAGCTCTGTTTGACCGTTGTCTATGCCAAACGGGCCGCCTTGTTAAGCATCCGCCCTAACCAAAGGTTAATCAATCACATTTCGTTAAATTTGTATGCATTCTCCCTGTAATCCGTACAGCTCAATGCTTCCGGAAAATTTCAGGAATGAAACAGGCCGTCGTGCCGAGTCTTGAAAAGGAACAGATTCCGTTTCGTATCGGGACGAAGATGGTTAACGCGCAAGGATCAATGCCGCTGCCTTTTCGGCGATCATCAGCGTGGGCGAATTGGTGTTTCCGGACGTGATCGTGGGCATGACGGAGGCATCGGCGACCCGCAGCCGCTCGATGCCGCGCACGCGCAGTTGCGGATCCACGACCGATTCGGAATCGGCGCCCATGCGGCAGGTGCCGACGGGGTGGAAGATCGTGGTGCCGATCTCGCCGGCGGCACGCACCAGCTCGTCCTCGGTCTCATAGGCCGGACCCGGCTTGAATTCCTGCGGCTGATAAGGTTGCAGCGGCGCCTGCGCGACGATGCGGCGGGTCAGCCGGATGGACTCGGCCGCCACCGTGCGATCGGCCTCGGCGGCGAGGTAGTTCGGCCGGATCGCCGGCTGTTTGCGGAAATCATCAGACACCGCGTGGATCGAGCCGCGACTCTGCGGCCTCAGATTGCAGACGCTGGCGGTGAAGGCCGGAAACGGATGAACCGGATCGCCGAACTTGTCGAGGCTGAGCGGCTGGACGTGGTATTGCAGGTTGGGCGTCTCGAATTCCGGCGAAGACCGCGTGAAGATGCCGAGCTGGCTCGGCGCCATCGCCATCGGCCCGGAGCGCTTCAGGAGGTACTCCAGCCCGATCGCCATCTTGCCGGTGAGGCGGCTCGCCTGCTCGTTCAGCGTGCGGATGCCCGACACCTTGTAGGCCAGCCGAAGCTGCAGATGGTCCTGCAGGTTCTCGCCGACCTGGCCGCGCTCGACAGCGACCGGGATGCCGGCCTTCTGCAGCGCAGCGCCCGGCCCGATGCCCGACAGCTCCAGCACATGCGGCGAGCCGACCGAGCCGGCGGCAAGGATGATTTCCCGGCGGGCGCGCACCGTCCGCCGCGCGCCGCCCTGCTCGAATTCGACGGCGCGCGCGGCGTTCTCCTCGATGACGATTCGGGCGACCTGCGCGCCGGTGGTCACCTTGAGGTTCCGCCGCCCGGCAACGGGGCGCAGAAAAGCCTTGGCGGAATTCACGCGCACGCCGTGGCGCTGGTTGACCTTGAAATAGGACGACCCTTCGTTGTCACCCCGGTTGAAGTCGTCGGTGCGCGGGATGCCGGCCGCTTCCGCCGCCGCCCGGAAGGCGTCGAGGATATCCCAATGCAGGCGCATCTCCTCCACCCGCCATTCGCCGCCGGCGCCGTGAAACTCGTCGGCGCCGGCGAAATAATCCTCCGACCTGCGGAAGAAAGGCAGCACGTCGTCCCAGCCCCAGCCGGCACAGCCCATCTGCCGCCACTGGTCGTAGTCGCGCGCCTGGCCGCGCATGTAGATCATGCCGTTGATGGACGAGCAGCCGCCCAGCACCTTGCCGCGCGGATAGGCGAGCGAACGACCGTTCAGCCCAGCCTCCTTCTCGGTGGAAAAACACCAGTCGGTGCGCGGATTGGAGATGCAGTAGAGATAGCCCACCGGGATATGGATCCAGTGGTAGTTGTCGCGCCCGCCGGCCTCGAGCAGGAGGACCGTGGTCCCCGGATCGGCCGACAGGCGATTGGCGAGCAGGCAACCGGCCGTGCCGGCGCCGACGATGATGTAGTCGAATTCTTCCATCGCCGTCCTGCCTTCAGCTTTTCGACCCGCCGAGGAACCGGGCATAGATCTCACCGACGATGCCACGGCGGAACAGGAGCACGCAGGCCATGAAGATGACGCCGGTGGCGATGGTGACGGGGAAGCCGGACGTGGCCAGCGTGTTCTGCAGGGTGACGATGAAGGCCGCGCCCACCATCGGCCCGACCATGGTGCCGATGCCGCCGAGCAGCGTCATCAGGATCACCTCGCCAGACATCTGCCAGGTGACGTCGGTCAGCGTCGCGAACTGGAAGACGATCGCCTTGGTGGCGCCCGCCAGCCCCGCAAGGGCGGCCGACATGACGAAGGCGGCGAGCTTGTAGTTGGCGATCGAATAGCCGAGCGAGATGGCGCGGTTCTCGTTCTCGCGGATCGAGCGCAGGATCATGCCGAACGGCGAGTTGACGATGCGCCAGATGGCGAAAACGCCGATGAGGAATATGCCGAGCACCACATAATAGATGCCGAGCGGCCGGCTGAGGTCGATCAGGCCGAACAGGGAGCCGCGCGGCACGCCCTGGATGCCGTCCTCGCCGCGCGTGAACGGCGCCTGGACGCAGAAGAAGAAGAACATCTGAGCCAGCGCCAGCGTGATCATGGCGAAATAGATGCCCTGGCGGCGGATGGCGAAGAAGCCCATCACCAGCCCCAGCACCGCAGCCCCGGCGGTGCCGAGCAGGATTCCGGCCTCCGGCGGCCAGCCCCAGACCTTGACGGCATGGGCGCAGAAATAGGCGGCCCCACCGAAGAAGGCGGCATGGCCGAAGGACAGCAGGCCGGTATAGCCGAGCAGCAGATTGAACGCGCAGGCGAACAGCGCGAAGCACATGATCTGCATCAGGAAGATCGGGTAGAGGAAGAAGGGGGCAGCGAGCAGCCCGACTATGCCGATCGCCACCAGCAGCCATTCCAGCCGCGCGATCGATTTCGCCTCGGTCGGCGTAGCGGTCAGGTCGGCCATGTCAGGCGTCCTTTCCGAACAGACCGGCGGGGCGTACCAGAAGCACGACCGCCATTATGACGAAGACGACGATGTTGGACGCCTCCGGATAGAAGACCTTGGTGAGGCCCTCGGCGAGGCCCAGCATGTAGCCGGTGACGACGGCGCCGAGGATCGAGCCCATGCCGCCGACGACGACCACGGCGAAGACGACGATGATGAGGTCGGAGCCCATCAGCGGACTGACCTGGTAGACGGGCGCGGCGAGGATGCCGGCCAACCCGGCAAGCGCGGAGCCAAGCCCGTAGGTCAAGGTGAGCAGCACCGGCACGTTGATGCCGAAGGCCTGCACAAGCTTGGGGTTCTCCGTGGCGGCGCGCAGATAGGCGCCCAGCTTCGTCTTCTCGATGGCGAGCCAGGTGCCGAGGCAGATCACCAGGGAAGAAACGACCACCCAGCCACGATAGTTGGGCAGGAACATGAAGCCGAGATTGGTGCCGCCCGCCAGCGCCGCCGGCGCCGCATAGGGCTGGCCGGAGACGCCGTAATAGTAGCGGAAGACGCCTTCGATCACGAGCGCAAGGCCGAAGGTGAACAGGAGGCCGTAGAGCGGGTCGAGATTGTAGAGCCTGGACAGCATGGTGCGCTCGATGACCATGCCGACCACGCCGACGACGAGCGGCGCGAGGATCAGCGCCGGCCAGTAGCCGATGTTCAGCCATTTGAGCAAAAGGAAGCCGACGAAGGCGCCGAACATATACTGCGCGCCATGCGCGAAGTTGATGATCTTGAGCATGCCGAAGATAACGGCCAACCCCAGGCTCAGCATGGCGTAGAAGGAGCCGTTGATGAGTCCGACGAGGAGTTGGCCGAGGAAGGCCTGGAGCGGGATTCCGAAGATCATCGTCATGGGCGGCTCGCTGGGACGGACTTGATGTTTCGGTATGCGAACCCCGTCGCGGATGGAATTACCCCCACCCCTAACCCCTCCCCACAAGGGGGAGGGGAATTCGCTGTCACCGCGCTCCGAGTCTCGTAAGCATCGACCGCGACGGCCGCAACGTAATCCCCCTCCCCCTTGCGGGGAGGGGATAGGGGTGGGGGTATAAGGACGAACATTTCCATCGCCTAAACCCCCAGCACGTCGCTCAGGAGCGCCATGTGATCGTCCAGTTCCGCGACCGGGAAGCCGGCGGTGATCTTGCCGTGTTCCATGAGGTAGAAGCGGTCGGCGATGCGGCGGGCGAAGCGGAAGTTCTGCTCGACCAGAAGGATGGTCATGCCACGCGCCTTGAGTTCAGCCAGCACTTCGCCGATGCGCTGCACGATCACCGGCGCCAGCCCTTCGGTCGGCTCGTCGAGCAAAAGCATCTTCACGCCGGTGCGGAGCATGCGCGCCATCGCCAGCATCTGCTGTTCGCCGCCGGACAGTTTCGTGCCCTGGCTGTTACGCCGCGCCTTCAGGTTGGGGAACAGCGTGAAAATCTCGTCCAGGCTCATGCCGCCGGGCGCCACCACCGGCGGGAGGTGCAGGTTCTCCTCCACCGACAGGGTGGAGAAGATGCCGCGCTCCTCCGGCACGAAGCCGATGCCGGCGCGCGCGACATGATGCAGCGGCATGCGCATCAGGTCGCGCCCGTCGAAGCTGGCCGTGCCGGTGCGCTTGCGGATCAGCCCCATGACCGCGCGCAGCGTCGTCGTCTTGCCGACGCCGTTGCGGCCGAGCAGGGTGACGGTCTCGCCCGGGAAGACGTCGAGGTCGACACCGTGCAGGGCATGGCCTTCGCCGTACCAGGCGTTGAGGGCGCGGAGCGACAGCAGCGGCTCAGTCATCCTCCGTCCCCATATAGGCGACCCTGACGCGCTCGTCCGTGCTGACCGTCGCATAGTCGCCGGCTGCGAGGATCTTGCCGGCTTGAAGCACGGTGATCCAGTCGCAGAGTTCCGACACGACATCGAGATTGTGCTCGACCATCAGGATGGCGCGGTCGGCGGCGAGCGAGCGGATGATGCCGGATACCACCGCAACGTCCTCATGGCCCATGCCGGCCATTGGTTCGTCGAGCAGCAAAACCTTGGGGTCGAGCGCCAGCGTCGTGGCGATCTCGAGAACGCGCTTGCGGCCGTAGGACAGGTCGCCCGCGAGCCGGTGGCGCGCCTCTGCGAGACCGACCGTCTCCAGAAGTTCGAGCGCGCGCGGGGTCAGCGCATCCAGCGCCCCGGCAGGCCGCCAGAACTGTGTGGCCAGTCCGTTCGGCCGCTGCAAGGCGACGCGCACATTGTCGAGCACCGAAAGGTGCGGGAAGATCGCCGAGATCTGGAACGACCGCACCAACCCCATGCGCGCCACCTTGGCCGGCGGCGTGCGGGTGATGTCCTGGCCGAGCAGTTCGATCCTGCCGCCGCTGGGCGGCAGGAATTTCGTCAACAGGTTGAAGACCGTGGTCTTGCCGGCGCCGTTGGGGCCGATCAGGGCGTGGATCCTGCCGTGATGCACGTCGAGATCGACGCCGCCGACGGCGACGAAGCCGGCGAACTCCTTGTGCAGACCGCGGGCGGACAACACCACCCGCGCGTCCTGATCGCTCTTCTCAGGCGCCGCGGCCACGGCTGCCGCCGCCGTCACTTGGCGGCGGAGAGCGGACAGCCGCTTTTGTCGGCCGGCAGGAAGGCTTCGTTGCCGGGAATGGTGGCGAGATAGGTGTAGTAGTCCCAGTCCTTCTTGCTCTCTTCCGGCTTCTTGACCTGGAACAGGTACATGTCGTGCACCATGTTGCCGTCGGCCTGCACCTTGCCGTTGTCGGTGAAGACATCGTTCACCGGCATTTCATGCAACTGCTTGGCCACGGCTTCCGTCTCGTCGGTGCCGGCCTTGTCGATCGCCTTCAGATATTGCAGCACGGCGGAATAGGTGCCGGCCTGGATCATGTTCGGCATGCGGTTGGTGCGCTTGAAGAAACGTTCGGCGAATTCGCGGTTTTTGTCGTTCTGGTCCCAGTACCAGCCTTCGGTCAGCACCACGCCCTGCGCAGCCTGGAGGCCGAGGCCGTGCACCTCGGCCAGCGTGAACAGCAGCGCTGCGAGGCGCTGACCGCCCGAGACGATGCCGAAATCGGCCGCCTGCTTGATCGAGTTGGAGGTGTCGAGGCCGGCATTGGCGAGGCCGACGATCTTGGCGCCGGACGACTGCGCCTGCAGAAGGAAGGACGAATAGTCGGTGGCGCCGAGCGGATAGCGCACCGAGCCCAGTACCTTGCCGCCCTTCTCCTTGACGAAATCGGAGGTCTGCTCTTCCAGCGAATGGCCGAAGGCGTAGTCGACGGTGATGAAGTACCAGCTGTCGCCGCCCTGCTTGACCAGCGCGCCGCCGGTGCCGACGGCCTGCGAATGGGTGTCGTAGGCCCAATGGAAACCATAGGGCGAGCACGCCTTGCCGGTAAGGTCCGTGGTGGCCGCGCCGGTGACGATGTCGATCTTCTTCTTTTCCTGCGAGATGCCCTGGACTGCCAGCGCCACCGAAGAGGTGGTCAGTTCCATGATCGCGTCGACCTGCTCGGTGTCGTACCACTGGCGGGCGATGTTGGAGGCGATGTCGGGCTTGTTCTGGTGGTCGGCGTCGACGATCTCGATCGGCGCGCCCTGCACCTTGCCGCCGAAATCCTCGACCGCCATCTTGGCGGCCTCGACGGACCACTTGCCGCCGAAATCGGCATAGACACCGGACTGGTCGTTGAGAATGCCGATCTTGACCTTGCCGTCCGAAATCTCGGCGGCCGAAGCGGGGATCACGGTGGCGGCCAGCAGCGCGGCCGATACGAGGTGCAGCAGTTTCACGGTGGGTTCCTCCCTTATGTCCAGCCTGCCTGTGACCGCCGGCCGGACGTTGCGGCCATGACGCGGCCGATCGCCTTTTCTCCAGATCGCGGACCGCTCCTCCGCAGCCCTCCAGTGCAAAATCACACGATCATTGTGACGTGGAAATACGCACTTAGTCGAAGCCTAACATCGCGCGGATGGCGCGAGAACAGTTATTTTTGTACAAGTTCCGTACAGAAACGCACAGATGCGCGACAAGCGGTGAGGGGAGGAACGTACGACATGGCGGCCCACAGATCTGACGACACCCCCACCCCTGACCCCTCCCCGCAAGGGGGAGGAGGACAAGGGCGCGGCAGCTTCCCCTCCCCCTTGTGGGGAGGGGTCAGGGGTGGGGGTAATTTTACAGATCACTCCTTGCGGGGGAAAAACGGCGTCGCGTCTGGTAAAACCGCCGGTGCCATCTGATGCGCCGCTTCACCTGGGACGATCTGCAATTCTTCCTCGCGGTGGCGCGCAGCGGCCAGCTCGCCAGCGCCGCCCGGCAATTGCGCACCAACCACGCCACTGTCTCGCGGCGCATCGACCGGCTGGAACAGGCGCTGTCGGCAAAACTGTTCGAGCGCAATCCGCGCGGCTACATGCTGACCGCCGTCGGCGAACGGCTGGTGCAATCGGCCGAGCAGATCGAGCGCGAAGCCAACAGTTTCCGCAACGAGGCGTCGAGCGGCGCCTCGCCGGTCACCGGCGTGGTGCGGCTTTCCACGCTCGAGGGCTTCGGCAACTACTTCCTCGCCGACCGGCTGCCGCGCTTCGCCGAGGCGCACGCCAACCTGTCGATCGAAATGGTCACGATCCAGCAGATCGTCTCGCTGTCCAAGCGCGAGGCCGACATGTCGATCACGCTGACCTCGCCGCGCACGGATTTCTACCGCTACGAGAAGATCACCACCTACCGGCTGTTCGTCTACGGGCTGCGCTCCTATCTCGACAGCCACCCGCCGATCGAGAAACGCGAGGACCTGCTGACGCACCGCATGATCGGCTACATCGAGGACATGATCTTCACGCCCGGCCTCGACTATCATCGCGAGATCCTGCCCGGCCTGCGCGCCACCTATCAAAGCTCGTCGATCCACGCGCAGTTGCGCGCCACGCTGCATGGGGTGGGCCTTTGCGTGCTGCCGCATTTCATGGGCTCGCTGTATCCCGATCTCGTGCCGGTGCTGGCCCGCGACGTCTATCTCGACCGTGACTACTGGTGCGTCAGCCACCAGGACGTATCGGCGACGCCGCGCATCCGGGCGCTGGCCGAATTCGTCAGGCAGGAGGCGCGGGCCGCCGAGCGGCTTTTCCTCGGCGACGCGCTGGTCGCAAGATAGTTCACCCCGCCCGGAGCATCGAGCCCGGCATGGCGAAAACGCGATCGGCGCCAAGCATATAGGCGACAAGCGTCTCGGCACGAAACAGGCCGTGATAGGCGCGGTCGAGCACGTTGAGCGAGCCGGTATAGGCGCCGAAGGCCGGCATGACGATGCGGGAGCCGTCGCCAGCGAAGCAGCGCCGTTTCACCGAGCGGCCGCGCTGGACGATGCGGGCGCAAGGGTGCAGATGGCCGGCCACCTCGCCCTCCGCCGCGCCCCGCGACGGCTCGTGGCGGAAGCGCAGCGCGCCGACGGCCAGTTCCATCACCGTCTCCCCCGGCAGGTCGGCCGGCGCGTCCGGGTCGTGGTTGCCGGCGATCCAGAACCAGTCGCGGCCGGCCATCAGCGCTTCCAGCGTTGCGCGGAACGGCAGCGGCAGGCGCTCGGCGCCCCAGCCGTCATGGAAGGAATCGCCAAGGCTGACGACGATGCGCGGCTGGTAATGGGCAACCGCCTCGGCCAGCCGCGCCAGCGTCGCCGCCGTGTCGTAGGGCGGGATCAGCGCGCCGCGGCGGGCCAGGGCGGAGCCTTTCTCCAGATGCAGGTCCGAGACGCAGAGCAGCCGCAGATCCGGGAAATAGAGCACGCCGGAGCGGTCGCACAAGGCGCACTCGCCGGCGACGCCGGCGAGTCCGGTTGCGGCCATCGCCCTGGCGCGAAGGACGGCGGTCATCTCGGTCCGATGCTCCGGCGGCCGTAGTCGGCGGTGCCGACGCCGCGCCGTTCCCGCTTGGCGTCCCTCGAGGCCGTGCCATGCAGGACGACGGTCGGCCCGAGCCGCGCCGGCGCGTCGTCGTGCGCCTCGCCCATCGCTTCGCTGACCAGGTCTGCCGCTTCCATCAGAAGGCTCTCGTTGGCGCCGCCGTTCACCGTCTCGCGGCCGATTTCCAGCATCACCGGCACGGCGAGCGGCGAGATATGCTCCAGCGGCTTATGCACGATTCGGCCCTTGATGCGCGAGAGCATGTCGGCAAGCCTGCTGACATCGAGCAGGCCGGCCTGCGCGTCGGCGCGCGTCGCCTGGAGCAGGATGTGGTCCGGCTCGTGGCTGCGCAGCACGTCGTAAATCAGGTCGGCCGAGACCGTCACCTGCCGTCCGGTCTTTTCCTGGCCCGGAAACTTCTTCTCGATCAGGCCGGAGATGACCGCGCAGTTGCGGAACATGCGCTTCAGCATCCAGCTGTCGTTCAGCCATTCCTCGAGGTCGTCGCCCAGCATGTCCTCGTCGAACAATTGCCCGAGCGACGGTTTTCCCACTCCGAACAGCGCACCCATGTCGTCCAGCGCCCACACAGCCAGCGAATAGTCGGTGGCGACGAAGCCGAGCGGGCGGGCGCCCGCCCGTTCCAGCCGGCGTGTCAGAAGCATGCCGAGCGTCTGGTGCGCCAGCCGCCCCTCGAACGGATAGCAGACCATGAAATGGCGGTCGTTGCGCGGAAAGGTCTCGACCAAGAGGTCGCCGCGCTTCGGCAGCATCGACTTGTCCTTCTGCAGCCGCAGCCAGTCGGCGACCTGCTCCGGCAGCGCCTGCCAGCGGTCGGGATCGGCCAGCATGCCGCGCACCTGGTCGGCCAGGTAGGTCGACAGCGGGAACTTTCCGCCGGCATAGGACGGCACGATGATCTGCGCGGACGAGCCGCCCGAGGAGACGAAGCACTCGTTCTCGCGGATGCCCTCGAAGCGCAGCACCTTGCCGGCGAACAGGAAATTGTCACCGGGGCGCAGCGTCTCGGCGAAATACTCCTCGACCTTGCCAAGCACCCGCCCCCCATATCCCGCCACCCTGCCCGACCGCACATAGCGGACATTCAATTCCGGCATCTCGACGATGGTGCCGACGTTGAGCCGGTACTGCTGGGCGATGCGCGGATGAGTGACGCGCCACAAGCCTTCCTTGGTCTTGCGGATGCGGGCGTAGCGTTCGTAGCTTTTGAGCGCATAGCCGCCGGTGGCGACGAAATCGACGACGCGGTCAAACGTTCCGCGATCGAGCCCGGCATAGGGCGCGGCGCTCGTCACCTCGGCATAGAGGTCGTCAGCATCGAAAGCGGCGGCGCAGGCAGTGCCGAGCACATGCTGGGCGAGCACGTCGAGCGAGCCGGCGAGCAGCGGCGGCGTGTCCTGCGCGCCGAGATAGTTGGCGTCGAGCGCGGCGCGGCACTCCAGCACCTCGAAGCGGTTGGCCGGGATGAGGATCGCCTTGGACGGCTCGTCCATGCGGTGGTTGGCGCGGCCGATGCGCTGCGCCAGCCGGCTCGCCCCCTTCGGCGCGCCGACATGGACGACGAGGTCGACGTCACCCCAGTCGATGCCGAGATCGAGCGTCGAGGTGGCGACGATGGCGCGCAGGGCATTGTCGGCCATCGCTTTCTCGACGCGGCGGCGCTGGCCGACGTCGAGCGAGCCGTGATGCAAGGCGATGGGCAGCGAGTCCTCGTTGACCCGCCACAGTTCCTGGAACAGCAGTTCGGCCTGGCTGCGCGTGTTGACGAACAGCAGCGTCGTCTTGTGGCGGCGGATTTCCTCATAGATTTCGGGAACGGCGTAGCGTGCCGAATGCCCGGCCCAGGGCACGCGCTGTTCGGAGTCGAGAATGGAAATGTCGGGCTTCGCGCCGCCGGCCACTGTGACGAGGCCGGCCATTTTGTCATCTGCTCCAACAAGGCTTTCACCCGTGCCGGCATACCCCCACCCCTGTCCCCTCCCCACAAGGGGGAGGGAGACGCAGCCGCCGCCTCGTCCAAAATCGCCATCGCCGGCTGACTGCGGCATCACAGCAGAGTCCCCCTCCTCCTTGTGGGGAGGGGCTAGGGGTGGGGGTGTGCAGCCGTTGGCTTCAGGGGATAGGATGTGCTGCCCGACCAGCCACCGCCGCAATTCGTCCGGCTCCGCCACCGTCGCCGACAGCCCGATGGCGCGCAGGTCCGGCCTGAAGGTCCTGAGCCGCGCCAGCCCGAGCGCCAGAAGATGCCCGCGCTTGGACGTCACCAGCGAATGCAGTTCGTCGAAGATCACATAGCGCAGATCCTCGAAGAAGCGCCTCGCGTCGCTGCCGGCGATCAGCAGCGCCAATTGTTCCGGCGTGGTGAGCAGGATGTCCGGCGGCACCAGTTTCTGGCGCTGGCGCTTGTGAGCCGGCGTGTCTCCGGTGCGCGTCTCGATCGAAATCGGCAGCCCGATCTCATCGACCGGCTTGCCGAGGTTGCGCTCGATGTCGACGGCGAGCGCCTTCAACGGCGAGATGTAGAGCGTGTGGATGCCGCGGTGCCGCTCGCCGGGCTTGCGCTTCGGCCGCACCGCCAGTTCCGTCAGCGACGGCAGGAAACCGGCCAGCGTCTTGCCGGCGCCGGTGGGCGCGATCAGCAGCGTCGATTGCCCGGCCTGGCTGCGCGCCAGCAGTTCAAGCTGATGCGCGCGCGGCGCCCAGCCCTTGCCCGCGAACCATTTGACGAAAGGTTCCGGCAAGCGGGCGACGGTCTCGGTTTCGGCGATGCGCGGCTTTGCGGTCACGCCCCCAGAGGTAGCGCGCCGGGACAGGAACGCCAAGGAGAATCTGGAACAAAAGGGGATCGACGGTCGCGAGGACCCATTAGGAAATCACATACGCTGCTGCACCCCCACCCCTAACCCCTCCCCATAAGGGGGAGGGAGACGGTGACGCCGCCGTTTCGCCCGGGATCGCCAGCGTTGGCGCGGCGTGACACCGTCGCAAAGTCCCCCTCCCCCTTGTGGGGAGGGGCTAGGGGTGGGGGTGCTGGCCAGCTTAAATCAAGGCGAAAGCGCCGCCACCACGATCAGGCCGGCCACCGCTTGTCCCCGGTCCTGCCGGATGGTCGCCTCGTCGACAGACAGAACCTCCAATCCCGCCCCGCCAAGCACATGCCGCAAATAGCCTTCCGCATGGGCGTAGCGCCGCGACGGCTGGAGGGCGTATTCCTCGCCCTCGGCCAGCTTCTCGACCGAGAAGGCGAAGAGCCCGCCCGGCGCAAGCAGGCGCGAAACGGCGGCGACGACGCCGGCAAGGTCTCCGATATAGAGGAAGACGTCGGCGGCGGTGACGAGGTCGGGCGCGTCGCCCGCATGGCGGAAATCCTGCAGGTCCACCTTTTCCAGCCGGTCGTAGAGGCGCTTGGCGCGCGCTTTCCTCAGCATGGCGGCGGAAATGTCGACCCCTTCGAGCCGTTCGCTGACCGGCCTCAGCCTTTCGCCCATCAGGCCGGTGCCGCAGCCGAGGTCGAGCGCCAGGCGAAAGCGACGCGCTGCCTGGGCCTGGAGGGCGTCGAACAGAAGCCCCGGCACCCGGTAGCCGAGCTTGTCGACGAGGGACGCGTCGAACTTGTCCGCGTACCGGTCGAACAGGGCTTCGACGAACGCGGAAGGCGGCGCCTCGGGTTCCGGGATCTGACCGATGAGCGCGAGCTTCAGGCCGGCGCCCGCCCTGTCCTGTGGGTCGAGCCCGCGGGCGGTTTCCCAGGCGTGGGCGGCCGCACTGAAATCGCCGGCCGCCTCGTACATTTCTCCCAACCGGAACCAGCCCAGCGCCCATGCCGGCGCAAGCTCCAGTGCGCCCCGCAGCAGGTCCGCGGCAGGCACATGGTCGCCCGAGGCAAACAGCATCTCCGCATAGTCGGCACGACGATCGGCGAGCACGTCGCCGGACGAAGCCTGGAGCGGTTTCATTTTTCGAAGGTTCCGCCAGCGGAAATCGCCGGTGCGCGCTGCTATATCCGGCTGGCGAAAACTTGCAAGATGGAGTCAGCAGACTGAAACGCACGGCTTTTCCGGGCGCGACAAAAGCCTATCTTCAAGCCCATGCGTCCCAGCGAGCTGCTTTGCCCCCGTCCCGAAGGCCTCTACTGCCCGCCTGGCGATTTCTTCATCGATCCGGTGCGGCCGGTGGCGCGCGCGCTTGTCACCCACGGCCACTCCGACCACGCGCGCGCCGGCCATCGTGCCGCGCTCGCCACCCGCCAGACGCTCGACATCATGGCCCTGCGCTACGGCGACGGCTTCGCCGGATCGACGCAGGCCGCCGGCTTCGGCGAGACGATCGATTTGAACGGCGTCGCCGTCACCTTTCACCCGGCCGGCCATGTGCTGGGCTCGGCGCAGATCGCGGTGGAGCACGGCGGGTTGCGGATCGTCGCCTCCGGCGACTACAAGCGCGCGCCGGACGCGACCTGCCAGCCGTTCGAGGTGGTGCGCTGCGACGTCTTCATCACCGAAGCGACGTTCGGCCTTCCCGTCTTCCGCCATCCGCCCGCGCGGGAGGAAGCGGACAAGCTGCTGAAATCCGTCGCGCAGTTTCCGGAGCGCACGCATCTGGTCGGCGCCTACGCGCTCGGCAAGGCGCAACGCGTCATGCGGCTCCTGCGCGACGCCGGTTATGACAGGCCACTCTACATCCACGGCGCGCTGGCGAAACTGTCGGACTACTACCAAAGCGAGGGCATCGATCTCGGCCAACTGGAACCGGCCACGGTCGAGACCGGCAAGAAGGGCGATTTCGCCGGCGCGATCGTCGTCGGCCCGCCCTCCGCCTTCCAGGACCGCTGGGCGCGGCGCTTTCCCGATCCGCTGTCGTGCTTCGCCTCGGGCTGGATGCGCATCCGACAGCGCGCCAAGCAGGGCGGCGTGGAGCTGCCGCTCATCATCTCCGACCATTCCGACTGGGACGAACTGACCACCACCATCCGCGACACCGGCGCCGGCGAGGTATGGGTCACGCACGGACGCGAGGAGGCGCTGGTGCGCTGGTGCGAGCTGGAAGACATCGCGGCGCGGCCGCTGCATCTCGTCGGCTACGAGGACGAGGGGGATTGATGGACCGCTTCGCCGATCTTCTCGACCGCCTGGTGCTGACGCCCTCGCGCAACGGCAAGCTCACCCTGCTCGCCGACTATTTCCGCGCGACCGAGGACCCCGACCGGGGCCTGGCGCTGGCTGCCATCACCGGCGACCTCAGTATCGCTTCCGTCAAGCCGGCCATGCTCAGGCAACTGGTGATGGAGCGCATGGACCCGGTGCTGTTCGGCTATTCCTACGACTATGTCGGCGATCTCGCCGAGACGGTTTCGCTGGTGTGGCCGGAGCGGGATACCCCCACCCCTGACCCCTCCCCTCAAGGGGGAGGGGAACTTGGCGTTTCCGCCGACCCGTCGCCGAGAGCCTCAGGTGAAGCAGTCGCTGCGGAATCCCCCTCCCCCTTGAGGGGAGGGGTCAGGGGTGGGGGTACATCATCGGGCACAGACACGGAGCATCACCTCACCCTCGCCGCCGTCGTCGGCGCGCTGCAGTCGGCCAGCCGCTCCGACGGACCGAAGGTGCTGGCCCGCCTGCTCGACAGCGCCGACAACGCTTCGGCGCGCTTCGCCATCATCAAGCTGGTCACCGGCGGGTTGCGCATCGGCGTGTCGGCGCGGCTCGCCAAGCAGGCGCTGGCGCAGTTCGGCCAGGTCGACGTGGCCGAGATCGAGGAGCTGTGGCACGGCCTGGCGCCGCCCTACGAGGCCCTGTTCGCGTGGCTGGAGCGCAAAGCGCCGAAGCCGGAGAAGACGGCAAGCGGGCTGTTTCGTCCGGTCATGCTGGCGCATGCCATAGAGGAGCGCGATCTCGAAAAACTCGATCCGGCCGACTACGCCGCCGAGTGGAAATGGGACGGCATCCGCGTCCAGGTGGTGGCGGAGGGGGGCGTGGCGCGCCTCTATTCGCGCACCGGCGACGACATTGCCGGCGCTTTCCCCGACCTCGCCGGCGCGATCGATTTTTCAGGCGTGCTCGACGGCGAACTGCTCGTCGGCGCGCCTTCGGCCACCGGCACTTTTTCCGACCTGCAGCAGCGGCTGAACCGCAAGTCCGTATCGGCGAAAATCCGCGAGCGCTACCCCGCCTTCGTGCGCTGCTACGACATGCTGCAGGACGGCGAGGAGGACGTGCGCGCCCTCCCCTTCAGTGAACGGCGAAAGCGGCTGGAGGGCTTCATCGGCGAACTCGACCCCATCCGCTTCGACCTGTCGCCGCTGGTGGCTTTCCGCGACTGGCCCGAGCTGGAAACGGCCCGTGCCGGCCCGCCACATCCGATCATCGAAGGCGTGATGCTGAAGCGGTGGGATTCGGCCTATCTGGCCGGCCGGCCCCGGGGTCCCTGGTTCAAATGGAAGCGTGATCCGCACACGATCGACGCGGTGCTGATGTACGCCCAGCGCGGGCACGGCAAGCGCTCGTCCTTCTATTCCGACTATACGTTCGGCGTCTGGTCCGGTCCCGAAGGCGGCGAGGAACTGGTGCCGGTGGGAAAGGCCTATTTCGGCTTCACCGACGAGGAACTCAGGCAGATCGACAAATATGTGCGCGACAACACGGTCGAGCGGTTCGGGCCGGTGCGCTCCGTGCGCGCCGACAGGCGCAGCGGGCTGGTGCTGGAAGTGGCGTTCGAGGGGCTGAACCGCTCGCCCCGCCACAAATCGGGCGTCGCCATGCGCTTTCCGCGCATCTCGCGCCTGCGCTGGGACAAGCCGGCGGCCGAGGCCGACCGCATCGAGACGCTGCAAGCCCTGCTCGACGAGATCAATCGCCTGCCGTCACCCTGATCTCGTAGATGTCGACCGACTTGCCCTGCTTGTCGAAATCGGAATTGATGGCGATGGAGCCGGCAGCGCCGGGGCTCTTGTCGGGGAAGTCGACCTCGAACAGATATTCGTTCCTGACGTGGCCGACCGCATAGCGCTTGCGCCCGCAATCGCCGAGCGCGCCGAAATCGCAGTCCACCGACATCTGCGTGTCCTTGCCCTCCTCGGCGCGGGCGACGATGTCGAACACGGCGTGCTTGCCGGCGAGTTGATCGAGAATGCCCTGCCCCACATCGAAGCTCACGGCCGCCCCGGACGCGCCGGAGCGCATGCGCAGGAAGGCGCCGGTGTCGTCCTTCATCGCCTCGACCTTCGCGTCGGAGGGCGCGCGCGCCAGCGTCGGGTCCGACGGAGAGAAAACGATGATCCAGTCGCGACCGTCGTCCGCCTGGCCGGGCTTCAGCGGCTCGGTGGAGCCGGCGGGCGGGACGGCGGCGGCCTCCTGCGCGCTCGAAGGCGGCTGGCCGGGCGACCGTCCGGTCTTGATGATTCCCATTTGCACCAGCCACCACAGACCGGCGCCGAGAGCCGCCAGCACGACGAGACCGACCAGGGCGCCTGCCAGCGGGAACCGCCTGCGGCGCGCCCTGCGCTCATCGCGATCCGGCGCGACCTCCGCCGCGCCGGGCGGCGAAGACGTCCCCTCCCGGTCTGCGCGGCGGTCGAGCGTCGGTTCGGGCGTCACCGGCGCGGCGGCGGATGGATTGCCGGAAGCCGGGCCGTCGAGCGACGGCTCGACGCGTTGACCCGAGGACGAAACCGGCGGCGCGACCGCGGGGCCGCTCTGCGCCGCGCCCAGCGACGCCGGCGAATCGACCGAGGGAGCCGCCGTTCCGGTCGGCTCCCCTTCCGCGCCGGGAACCGCGACGGCCGGCAGGAATTCGGATTCGATCTCGGCGATCTTGGCCTGCATGGCCTTGCGCCGCTTGATGGCGTTTTCCACCGTGACGTTGGGATTGGCCTGCAAGGCGCGGTCGAGCGCGGCGAATGCCGATCGGTAGACCTTTTCGCGGAACGCCCGATCGTCGGCGTTGCCCTTCTCGAAGGCGTTGCGGATCGCTTTTTCTATTGGGTCCAAGCGGTTGTCCTTTGCGCGACGCTGCGTCAGCAATGATCGTTAGCCGCAGCCGGCCGATCAATCAACGTTTCTTCGTCCCTCGCCCACCACCGCGATCAGGCCCGCATAGCAAGACGGAGCCGTGACGTTTCGGCCTCCAGCCATGTAGCGCACAGCGTCAGCGAGGCCAGCGGCGGTGGTCATACCCCGGAGAATCGGCGACAAGCCATCTTGAAATTGCGCGAGCTTGCGTCTATTCACCCGGCATTCTCGCGGGCACAGCGCCCGCCGGGCCGCTTTAGCTCAGTTGGTAGAGCATCGCATTCGTAATGCGAGGGTCAGGTGTTCGAGTCACCTAAGCGGCACCACCCTTCGCTCTTCGAGCTTCGGGTGGCAAGCCACCCGCAGATCGTTGGACGAAGGAGTGTCCCCCGAAGCCTTGGCGTAGGAGGACGAGTTCGGGTTTTCTCCTTCCGACCGCACCATTTGTTTGATCTCACGCCAGTTCGCTTCGCTCACGGCTCCGATGGGGCGCGCTGACCGCGCGGCGCCCGGTCGGGCTTGCGAACCCCGCGGGTCCGATCCAATGCCTTTTGGGCAGAGAACGTTACTGTCTTCGGCGCGGGCTCACGCCGCCTTCTTCTTCGCCAGCCGCGCCTTGATGCTGTCCACGTCGGCGCGCGGCGTGGCGGCGAACAGGGTCTTCGTGTAGCTGTGCTGCGGGTTGGAGAAGACCTCGTCGCGGCTGCCGTATTCCACGGCCTCGCCGAAATACATCACCATCACGTCGTCGGCGATGTAGCGCACGACCGACAAGTCGTGGCTGATGAAGACGTAGGTAAGCTGGAACTCGTCCTGCAGGTCGGCCAGCAGGTTCAGCACCTGGGCCTGCACCGAAAGATCGAGCGCCGAGACCGGCTCGTCCAGCACCAGCAGGCTGGGTTTCAGCATCAGCGCGCGGGCGATGGCGATGCGCTGGCGCTGGCCGCCGGAGAACATGTGCGGATAGCGGTTGAAGTGTTTCTCTTCCAGTCCGACCTTGACCAGCATCTGCATGGCGAGGTCGCGCCGCTCGGCGGCCGGCATGTCGGTGTTGATGACCAGCGGCTCCATCAGCACGTCGCCGATCTTCTGGCGCGGGTTGAGCGAGCCGTAGGGGTTCTGGAAGACGATCTGCACCTTGCGGCGCAGCTCGGGCGACGGCCTGCCCTTCGTGATGTCGACCTTGTTGCCGTCGAGATAGAGTTCGCCGGCGGTCGCCGGGTCGATCAGCGTGATGATGCGCGCCAGCGTGGACTTGCCGCAGCCGCTCTCGCCGACGATGGCCAGCGTCTTGCCCTTCTCGACCTTGAAGGACACGCCCTTGACCGCGTGGACGGTGCGCCCCTCCTTGAACAGCGTGCCGGGCACCACGTAGTCGCGCTTGATGTCCCGTCCCTCGACGACGATCGGGCCGGCGGTTGCGGGACCTGTCGCAGCCTTGCTCCTGTCCTCGGTCATCGCGGCGTCACCGTCATGAATTCGCCCTCGGCCATCAGTCCGGCGATGGTGGGCAGACGGTCGCCGGTGGCGTTGTCAGGAAGCGCCGACAGAAGCGCGCGCGTATATTTGTGCTTCGGGTTCTCGAAGAGAGACAGCACGTCCGCCTCCTCCATCTTGCGGCCCTTGTACTGGACGATGACGCGATCCGCGGTCTCGGCGACGACGCCCATATTGTGGGTGATCATGATCAGACCCATGCCGTGCTCGGCCTGGAGACGCATGAGCAGGTCGAGGATCTGCTTCTGGATGGTGACGTCAAGCGCCGTGGTCGGTTCGTCCGCGATCAGCAGCTTGGGATTGCAGGCGATCGCCATGGCGATCATGACGCGCTGGCACTGGCCGCCCGACATCTGGTGCGGGTAGGAGGAAAGCCGCTCCTCCGGCTGCGGAATGCCGACCTGCGTGAACAGTTCGATGGCACGGGCGCGGCGCTCTTTCTTGTTCATATGGAGATGGAAGCGCAGCACCTCCTCGATCTGGAAGCCGACGGTGAAGCAGGGATTGAGACTCGCCATCGGCTCCTGGAAGATCATCGAGATGTCCTTGCCGATGATCTTGCGGCGCTCGGCGGCGTCCATGCCCAGCATGTCGCGACCGTTGAACAATGCCTTGTCGGCCGACACCTTCGCCGTCCAGGGCAGCAGCCCCATGACCGCCAGCATGGAGACGGATTTTCCCGACCCGGACTCGCCGACGATCGCCAGAACCTCGCGCGCATCGACCGACAGCGACACGCCGTCGACAGCCCGGAACGGGCCGGAGGCGGTATCGAACTCGACGACGAGGTTTTCGATTTCGAGAAGGGGCATCGTCACGACCTCTTCATCTTCGGGTCGAGGGCGTCGCGCAGGCCGTCGCCCATCAGGTTGATGGCCAGCACCGTCACCAGGATGGCGATGCCCGGCAGCGTCACCACCCACCAGGCGCGCAGGATGAATTCGCGCGCCTCGGCCAGCATCGTTCCCCATTCAGGTGTCGGCGGCTGCGCGCCCATGCCGAGGAAGCCGAGCGCAGCCGCGTCGAGGATGGCGTTGGAGAAGGAGAGCGTCCCCTGCACGATCAGCGGCGCCATGCAGTTGGGCAGGATGGTCCTGAACATCAGCCTGAGCGGTCCGGCGCCGGCGACGCGCGAGGCAATCACGTAGTCGCGGGTCTTCTCCGACATGACCGCCGCGCGCGTCAGGCGCACGAAATGCGGCTGGTAGACCAGCGCGATGGCGATCATGGCGTTGTTCAGGCCCGGCCCCAGCACGGCCACCAGCGTCAGTGCCAGCAGCAGCGAGGGAAAGGCCAGGATGATGTCCATCAGCCGCATGATGACGGTGTCGATCCAGCCGCGGAAATAGCCGGCGACGACGCCGACCAGCACGCCCGCGGCCATGGCGATGGCGGTGACCACGATGCCGATGAACAGCGAATAGCGGGCGCCGAACAGAAGCCGGGAGAGAATGTCGCGACCGACCGCGTCGGTGCCGAGCAGGTATTCCCAGCGACCGCCTTCCTGCCAGACCGGCGGCACCAGCACGGCGTCGCGGTACTGGAGATAGGGTTCGTGCGGGGCGATCAGGGGCGCCAGCAGCGCCAGGATCACCAGGATGACGAAGAACCAGAGGCCGATGACGGCGCCCTTGTTCTCGGAGAAATAGAACCAGAACTCGGCGAGTTGGCGCCGGCGCGGCGACATCTCGTCGAGCGGGGAAACGGTCTTGGTCGCAGCCTCTGTCATCGCGCCCTCAATGCCTGATGCGCGGGTTGACCAGCCCGTAGGCGAGGTCGACGAGCAGGTTGACGAGCATGATGATGCCGGCGATCAGCAGCAGACCGCCCTGGATGACCGGATAGTCGCGCTTGAACACCGAATCCACCATCCACTTGCCGATGCCGGGCCACGAGAAGATCGATTCCGTCAGGATCGCGCCGGCCAGCATCACGCCGACCTGCAGGCCGATGGTGGTGATGACCGGGATCATGGCGTTGCGCAGCGCGTGGATGCCGACGACGCGAAAGGGCGACAGGCCCTTCGCGCGCGCCGTGCGAACATAGTCTTCCGAAAGCACCTCCAGCATCGCCGAGCGGGTCTGGCGCGCGATGACGGCGAGCGGGATGGTGCCGAGCACGATGGTCGGCAGGATCAGGTGGCTGGCGGCCGACGCGAAGGCGCCCTTCTGCCCCGACAGCAGCGAGTCGATCAGCATGAAGCCGGTGACCGGCGGGAAGAAATAGAGCAGGTCGATGCGGCCCGACACCGGCGTCCAGCGCAGGATGCCGGAAAACAGGATGATGAGCAGCAGGCCCCACCAGAAGATCGGCATGGAATAGCCGACGAGGGCCGCGCCCATCACGCTCTGGTCGAAGAAGGAGCCGCGCTTGATGGCGGCGAACACGCCGGCGGGGATGCCGAGCACGATGGCGAAGATGATGGCGCAGAGCGACAATTCCAGCGTTGCCGGAAACAGCGTGAAGAACTGGTGCAGGATCGGCTGTTTGGTGACGACGGAGGTGCCGAAATCGCCCCTCAATATGCCGCCGATATAGGACAGGTACTGCATGACCATCGGCCGGTCCATGCCGAGTTCGTGCATGATCTGGGCGTGCCGCTCCGGGCTCATCACCCGCTCGCCCGACATCAGCATCACCGGATCGCCGGGCAGCAGCCGGATAAAGGAAAAGGCGATGATCGAAACCCCGATGAAGGTCGGGACAAGGACCAGCACACGGCCAAGAAAGAACTTGAGCATCGAAATCCTATGGCACTTCGCCCCGGTGGCGTCCACCAACCGGGGCGAAAGGGTCGCGTCCGACCGAAGCCGGACGCGATGAACGCCTTACTCGGCGATGTCGACGTTGTCGAAGCGGTGGATGCCGAGCGGATCCTGGGTATAGCCGGTGACCTTCTTCGACATCGGCATGAACACCGTCGAATGGTCGATCGTGTCCCAGGGCGCCTCCTTCTTGAAGATCACCTGCGCCTGCTGGTAGAGCTTGGTGCGCTCTGCCTGGTCGGAGGTCTGCTTGGCCTTCTTGACGAGGTCGTCGAACTCCTTGTTGCACCACTGGGCGCGGTTGTTGCCGCCCACCGCATTGCAGCCAAGCAGCGTGTCGAGGAAGTTGTCCGGGTCGCCGTTGTCGCCGGTCCAGCCGAGGATCACCGCGCCGTCGCGGTCCTTGTCGGACGAGCGCTTGAGATACTCGGCCCATTCATAGGTGACGATCTCGGCGGTGACGCCGACCTTGGCGAGGTCGGCCTGCATCAGTTCGGCGGCGCGGCGCGCGTTGAGCATGTAGGGACGCGAGACGGGCATCGCCCAGATCTTCATCTTGAGATCCTTGACGCCGGCGTCGGCAAGCATCTTCTTGGCGGCGTCGGGGTCGTAAGCGTCGTCCTTGATGGAGTCGTCATAGGACCACATGGTCGGCGGGATCGGGTTCTTGGCGACCTGCGCCTGGCCTTCGAACACGGCGTCGACGATCGCCTTCTTGTTGATCGCCATGTTCAGCGCCTTGCGCACCTCGGCCTTGTCGAAGGGTGCGACCAGCGTGTTGTAGGCGAGATAGGCGACGTTGAGCCCTGCCTGCTCCTCGACGTTCAGGTCGGGGTTCTTCTTGAGCGCCTCGACATCGGCCGCGTTCGGATACGGATAGATCTGGCACTCGCCGGCCTCGAGCTTCTGGCGACGCACGGAGGCGTCCGTGGTGATGGCGAAGACGAGATCGTCGATCTTCGGCTTGCCGTTCCAGTAGTCGGCATTGGCCTTGTAGCGGATCACCGCGTCCTGCTGGTAGGCGACGAAGGTGAACGGACCGGTGCCGAGCGGCATCTGGTTCATCTGCTCCATCTTGCCGTCGGCGGCCAGCTTGTCGGCGTATTCCTTGGACAGGATCGAGGCGAAATCCATGCCGAGGTCGGCCAGGAACGGCGCTTCGGGGCGGTTGAGCACGAACTTGACCGTGTGGTCGTCCACCTTCTCGACCGACTTGATCAAATCGGGGAAGCCCATGCCGGCCGAGTATTCCCAGCTCGCGCCGGCGACATACTTGTTCCAGGGATTGTCGGATTTGAGCTGGCGCTCGAAGGAGAAGACCACGTCGTCGGCGTTGAAGTCGCGCGTCGGCGTGAAGAAGTCGGTGGTCTGGAACTTGACGCCCTGACGCAGCTTGAAGGTGTATTCCTTGCCGTCGTCGGAAATGGTCCAGCTTTCGGCCAGACCGGGCTCGATCTCGGTGGAGCCGTGCTTGAACTCGACGAGGCGGTTGTAGACGGTCCGCGACGAGGCGTCGAAGGTGGTGCCGGCGGTGTACAGGCCGGGGTCAAAGCCTTCCGGCGACCCTTCCGAGCAGTAGACCAGCGTCTTTGCGTTGGCGACGCCCCCCAGCATGCTTGCGGCCAGCAACGCGGCCGCAAAAGCCAGTTTCGTTTTCATTGAGCACTCCCTGATTGTTTCCAAGCCCCTCTATCAGGCTCGTGAAGGCCGCATATAAGCACCGTTTTTCGGCCTTTGGAACTCCCCGCCTGCCGAACGCAAGGTAAGTAGAAAAAAATTCCAACGTATGCGGTTCCGGTAGTTCAAAACTCGCAATTCTGATATATCACGCGAATGTCAAACCCTGTCTTTTTGCGTGATCGGCAAAAAGAATCCAATCCGGCATCGATCGCTTCCGCCGTCCCGGTCGATCGCGCGGGCAGCGACGCCGGCCCACGAGCCGGTTGCCGCGGCGTCATGGCTTGCACGCTTGCGGATTGTCACCATACATAACAACAAAGCCCGGAAGCCTGCGCGACTGCCCTGATCGGGAATGCCGCTGCCGACGGGCCAAGGGAGGAGCGAGGGTGGCCAAGCACTCGAAGACGACCACGCCGAAAGCCGCTGGAAAGACCGGCGCTGGAAGGACCGGCAAAGCCGCGGCGGCGAAGCCGGGGAAAGCCGGCGCGAAGCCGGAGGCGGCGGAAACGGCGGAGGCGAAGCCGAAGGGCGAGGCGGCGGCGCGCAAGCCAGCCGCCCGGCAGGTCGCACAGGCCGGCAAGACCTCGAAGGACCGGCAACGCGCATCGTCATCCGGCAAGACCGCCGCGATCGGAAAGACGAAGGCAGGCGCAGCGGAAACTGCCCCTTCGCCGAAGAAGGTCGCGCCGAAATCCCTGCCCAAGGCGATCGCCGATCTCGCATCCGGGCAGCCGCAAATGCCCTGGCTTGCCAGCTATCCCGGCAACATGGCGCAAGAGATCGGCCCGCTGCCCAACCAGTCCATCGGCGAGCTTCTGGTTTCATCCTGCCGTCACTATGCGGCCAACCCGGCCTTCACCTGCATGGGCAAGACGCTCAGCTTCGCCGAGGTGGAGCGGCTTTCCGCGATGTTCGGCGCATGGCTTCAGGCACGGGGCCTGAAGAAGGGCGCGCGCGTCGCGCTGATGATGCCGAACGTGCTGCAATATCCGATCGCCATGATGGCCGTGCTTCGGGCCGGCTATGTCGTCGTCAACGTCAACCCGCTCTACACGCCGCGCGAACTCGAGCACCAGCTGACCGATTCCGGCGCGGAAGCGATCGTCATCCTGGAGAATTTCGCCGCCACCCTGCAGGCCGTCGTGGCGCGCACGCAGGTCAGGACCGTCGTCGTCGCCTCGATGGGGGAGATGCTGGGCGGCGCGAAGGGCATGGTCGTCGATTTCGTCGTGCGCCGGGTCAAGAAACTGGTGCCGGCCTGGTCCCTGCCCGGCCATGTGCGGTTTTCCGCCGCCCTGAAGCAGGGCGCGCGGCTGGCGCTCAAGCCTGTCGAGGTCAGGCCCGACGATGTCGCTTTCCTGCAATATACGGGCGGCACGACCGGCATCTCCAAGGGCGCCACGCTGCTGCACCGCAACGTGCTGGCCAATGTCGTACAGCTTGCGCTGTGGGTCGAGGACGCCTTCACCGTCAAGCCGAAGCCGGCGCATCTCACCTATATCTGCGCGCTGCCGCTCTACCATATCTTCGCGCTGACAGTGAACGCGCTGATGGGCATGCAGCAGGGCGCCTGCAACGTCCTCATTCCCAACCCGCGCGATATTCCGGGCTTCGTGAAGGAACTGTCCAAACAGCCGTTCCATGTCCTGCCCGGCCTCAACACGCTGTTCAACGCGCTGCTCAACAATGACGATTTCCGCAAGCTGGACTTTTCCTCCCTGACGCTCAGCCTGGCCGGCGGCATGGCGGTGCAGAAGGCCGTGGCCGACCGCTGGAAGGCAGCGACCGGCAGCCACATCACCGAGGGCTACGGCCTGTCGGAGACTTCTCCGGTGGCGACCGCCAACAAATGCAGCGCCGGCGACTACACCGGCACGATCGGCCTGCCGATCCCCTCGACCGAAATCTCCATCCGCGACGACGACGGCGAGGTCGTGCCGCTCGGCGAGGTCGGCGAAATCTGCATCCGCGGGCCGCAGGTGATGGCCGGTTACTGGAATCGGCCCGACGAGACCGCGAAGGTCATGACCAAGGACGGCTACTTCAAGTCCGGCGACATGGGCTCCATGGACCTCAACGGCTACACCAAGATCGTCGACCGCAAGAAGGACATGATCCTGGTTTCCGGCTTCAACGTCTATCCGAACGAGCTGGAGGACGTGGTGGCGCGCCATCCCGGCGTGCTGGAGGTGGCCGCGATCGGCGTGCCGGACGAACGGTCCGGCGAGGTGCCGAAACTGTTCGTGGTGAAAAAGGACCCGGCGCTGACGGCGGAGATGCTCACCGCCTACTGCAAGGAAAACCTGACCGGCTACAAGCGCCCGAAATATATCGAGTTCCGCACCGAGCTGCCGAAGACCCCGGTGGGGAAGATTCTCAGACGGGAATTGCGGGGATAGGAGCGGCGCGGCCTCCCCTTGAGGTGCGAGCCATCGCCTTCGAAACCTTCAACTGTCGCTCACCGCCATCCTTCGACTGCCGCTCACCCCACCCCTGTCCTTGCCTGGGCGAGCCACGCGTCTCGCCCGTCCTGCGGACCCCCACAAGGGGGAGGGAGACGCCGACATCCTCGTTTCGTGCAAATTGGCAATATCGGCGCATCGTGGAGCGGACACGGAGTCCTCCTCCCCCTTGTGGGGAGGGGTTAGGGGTGGGGGTGCAACCCCATATGCAATTGCCCATATCAGCGGAGGAAACGCCGATCCCAACGTCCCGTTGATGGCTAAAGTCCCGGCGCGGCCAGCCGCCTCGCGTGGTCGCGCAGATCGGCGGGCCAGGCCTCGCTCAGTTCCATGAAACGGTTACGGTTGCCGGCATAAAGCGCGCGGCTCGCCTCCTCGTAGCCCGGCTGGTTGCCCAGCATCGCTCCCATGAACCGGTCCGCCGCCTCGCGCGCCTTGCGCGCCGTAGCGGCACCGTCGCCCGCACCGCGCGCCGCGTCGACCAGCCTGCGCAGCGTCACCGACGCACCGCCCGGCTGTTCCCCCAGCCACTCCCAATGGCGCGGCAGCAGCGTGATCTCCCGTGCCACGACGCCGAGCTTCGGCCGGCCCGGCGACCGCCTGGCAGAAAGCGTTTCGGGCTCAGGCTTTTCGTCTATGGACGTCAGTCGCCCACGAATATCCGCTTCGCTACCGCTGAGGTCGAAATCGACCTGCCGCCCGGTGCGGTCATCGAAGACGAGCAGCGCGGCATCGCCGTTCATGGCGGCGGCTGCCCTGACGGCCAAAGCGACTTCGATCACCGGACCGGCAGCGAGCAGTCTTTGGCCGGCAAAGGCAGTGACGGTGCATGGTGTGACTGTATTCGACATGAATATATTTTATCCGGGTATTATTGCCGCGTCAACAGCGCCGGATCGACGGCCAGTCGATGCCAACAGAAAGTCCTATACCTCCACGACCTCCACGCCTCCCCGATACCTGGCCTGCTCGAATTCGTCGTCCTCGTACCCACCTCGAGGACCATGCCGGAATGGCTCGGCCGCATGAGGCGGTGCACAGAGGCCGTCATTCCGTGGCCGCGCAGCGGAATGACGCAGATGGAGGAGGTTGCACGATCTCTCCACACCCTCACTACCTCTCCCGATACTTGGCCCGAACAGGAGGACCCCTCGTCATCCTCGGACCTGCCCCGAGGATCCATGCCGGAACGGTTTTCGCGAAATGAGGCGGTGCAGAA
>Ga0164243_10001082_pt1 | contig 47031 bp, 50 predicted proteins | sample OricompcompostOP_FD_108781 | JGI IMG/M metagenome (GOLD analysis project Ga0164243, IMG submission 108781) | Organic Plus compost microbial communities from Emeryville, California, USA - Original compost - Organic plus compost (OP) | ecosystem: Engineered > Solid waste > Mixed feedstock >...
CCACTCATCCAAGGTCGGCCAGCAGACCCATGTCGGTGATGATCGAGCGCGCCGCGCGCAGCGTGGGGATCGCCTGCACCGCTCCGCTGCCCTCACCGAGCCGCAACCCGAGGTCGAGGATCGGCGTCAACCCGAGGGCCTTCAACGCGAACTCCTGCGACGGCTCGGTCGACCGGTGCCCGGCCAGCCACCACCGCACGGCGTCCGGCGCGATCTCCGCCGCCACCACCGCCGCCGCACCGGAGAACACCCCGTCCAGCACCGCGGGCACACCCCGCACGGCCGACTGCACCAGGAACCCGGCCGTCGCCGCGGCGCAGGCGCTGCCCAGCGCGGTCAGCAGCTCGAACGGGTCCGACACCCGCGACCCGGCGCGCGCGACCGCGGCCCGCACCACCGTGACCTTCCGCGCGTGGCCGTCCTCGTCCACTCCGGTGCCGGTGCCGACGACGTCGTCGGCGGGCACGCCCAGTGCGGCGGCCACCAGTGCGGCCGCGACGGCCGTGTTCCCGATGCCCATGTCGCCGGGGATCAGCAGGTCCGCGCCGTCGTCGATCTCGGCGTCGGCCACCGCCCGGCCCCCCTCGAACGCCCGCAGCGCCTCACCGGGCTCCAGCGCGTCGGTCTCGTCGATCGACCCCGAGCCGCGGCGCACCTTCCACGCCCGAACCTCCGCGGGCACGTCCTCCAGCGGGTCGTCCACGGCGATGTCCAGCACCCGGACCCCGGCACCGACCTCGCGCGCCAGCACCCCGACACCACTCCTGCCCGCCAGGAACACCCGCACCATCGCGGCGGTGATCTCCCTCGGGTACGCCGACAACCGGCTCACCCCGTGATCGCCCGCGAACACGACCACGCGCGGCCGCTCGATCGGCGGCGGCGGGACCCGGCCGGACGCGGCGCACAGCCACGCGGCCAGCTCCTCCAGCCTGCCGAGCGCGCCGACTGGTTTCACCAGCGCGTCGAGCCGCTCGAGCGCGGCGGCGTGCGCCGCCGCGTCGGGCGCCGGGATGTCGAAGCGGGTCACCGCAAGGCCCTTTCGCCGAGGTGCAGGACGCGCCCGGCCACCACCAGCTGCACGCTGTCGGACTGGGCCGCGACGCGGTCGTTGAGCGCGCCCAGCACATCACGGAACAGCCGCCCCGAAGCTGTCGCGGGCACCACACCCATACCGACCTCGTTCGTCACCGCGACGATCGGCACGTGCGCGGCCTCCCACGCCTCGAGGAACTCCTCCATCCGCTCGTCCAGGCGCAGTTCCCAGCCCCGCTTCGCCTCCCACGCGCCGACCTCGCCGAGCACCCGCGTGACCCACGTGCCGAGACAGTCGATCAGCAGCGGCCGGGACGCCCCGGCCACCGTCCTGGCGAGATCACCGGTCTCCAGCGTGCGCCAGTTCGCCGGTCTGCGGGACCGGTGCAGCGCGATCCGCGCAGCCCACTCGGGATCGTCACCGTCGGGCACCGGGCCCGGCGCGACGTAGACGACTTCGGGATGGCGGGCCATCAGACGCTCGGCGTGGCGCGACTTCCCGGAGCGGACACCGCCCAGGACCAGCACCTTCGCGTCGTCGTCCCCGTACCGGCGGAGCAGCCGGGCGGCGGCCTCCAGTGAGGCGGCCAGCCGCTGGGTCAGCTTGGTCATACCCGGCATTGTCGTGCACGGGCTACCGTCCCGTGCGTGGTGGATGCAAGATCGTTGACCGCGGCCGGCCTGGTGACCGGATACGCGCTGGACGCGGCGTTCGGCGACCCGCAGCGCGGCCACCCGGTCGCGCTGTTCGGGCGTGTCGCGAGCGCGCTGGAGCAGCGCGTGTGGGCCGACTCCCGCCCCCGCGGCACCGCCTACGCCGCGACCTGCGTCGGCGCCGCCGCCGCACTCGGTGCGCTCACCGCGGCCGCCACGCGCCGCCGCCCGCTCGCCCGCGTCGCCGCCACCGCGCTGGCCACCTGGACCGTCCTCGGCGGGCGCGGCCTGGCCGGAGAGGGGGAGGCGATGGCCGTACGCCTCGAAGCGGGCGATCTTTCCGCCGCTCGCAGGCGGCTGGGCCACCTGTGCGGGCGCGACGCCACCGCACTCGACGAGTTGGGCCTGGCCAGGGCGGCCACCGAATCGATCGCGGAGAACACCAGCGACGCGGTCGTCGCTCCACTGCTCTGGGGCGCGGTCGCCGGGCTGCCCGGACTGCTCGGGTACCGGGCGCTGAACACCCTCGACGCGATGGTCGGTCACCGTACCCGCCGGTTCACGCGGTTCGGGTGGGCCTCGGCACGCGGCGACGACCTCGCCAACCTGGTGCCCGCCCGCGCGGGGGCGCTCCTGACCGCGGTCTGCGCGCCCGTGGTGGGCGGCAGCCCGCGGCGGGCGCTCGCGGCCCGGCGCCGCGATGCCGCGCGGCACCCGAGCCCGAACGCCGGGCAGATCGAGGCGGCCTTCGCCGGAGCGCTCGACGTGCGGCTGGGCGGCGTCAACAGTTACGCCGGGCAGGTCGAGGACCGGGGCACCCTCGGCGCGGGTCGCCCGCCGGACGTGCGCGACCTGCGCCGCGCGGTGCGGTTGTCGCGGGCGGCCGGGCTGGCGGCGCTCGCGCTGGCCGTGGCGGTGGCGCGGTGAGGGGGCTGCTGGTCGCCGGAACCACGTCCGACGCCGGGAAAAGCCTGGTCACCGCGGGCATCTGCCGCTGGCTCGCGCGGCGCGGGCTGCGGGTGGCGCCGTTCAAGGCGCAGAACATGTCGAACAACTCGATGGTGTGCGCCGACGGGGCCGAGATCGGACGCGCGCAGTGGCTGCAGGCCACCGCGGCGGGCGCCGAGCCGGAGGCCGCGATGAACCCGGTGCTGCTCAAGCCGGGCAGTGACCGGCGCAGCCACGTGGTCGCGCTCGGCGCACCGTTCGGCACGCTGGAGGCGGGGGAGTTCGCGACCGGGCGGGACGAGCTGGCGCGCATCGCGTTCGACGCGTTCGACGACCTGCGTCGGCGCTTCGACGTCGTGGTGTGCGAGGGCGCGGGCAGCCCCGCCGAGATCAACCTGCGGCGTGGCGACTACGTGAACATGGGGCTGGCACGGCGGTTCGGGCTGCCCGTGGTGGTGGTCGGCGACATCGACCGCGGTGGGGTGCTGGCCGCGATGTACGGCACGATCGCGCTGCTGGAGCCCGCGGACCAGGCGCTGCTGGCCGGGTGGGTGGTGAACAAGTTCCGTGGCGACGAGATGTTGCTGCGGCCGGGCCTCGACCGCATCGCCGAGCTGACCCACCGGCCGGTGCTCGGGGTGCTGCCGTGGCTGGACGGCGTGTGGATCGACTCCGAGGACGCGCTCGCGGCCGCGGGGTGGCGGCACTCGGCGGGGGCAGCCGGCGGGCTGCGGGTGGCCGTGGTGCGGTTGCCGCGCGCGTCCAACGCCACCGACGTGGACGCCCTCGCCGCGGAACCCGGGGTCACCGTGACGCTCACCGCGGACGTCGACACCGTGCGCACGGCGGATGTCGTGGTGCTGCCCGGAACGCGCGCGACCGTGGACGACCTGCGGTGGCTGCGGGAACGCGGGTTGGCCGAGGCGATTGCCGCGCGGACCGGGCCGGTACTGGGCATCTGCGGCGGCTACCAGATGCTCGCACGGACCATTGTGGACGACGTGGAGTCCGGTGCGGGTGCGATCGAGGGGCTCGGTCTGCTGCCGACGACGGTGACGTTCACGCGGGAGAAGGTGCTCGGCAGACCGGTCGCGCGGTGGCGCGGGCACGAGGTGGCCGCGTACGAGATCCACCACGGCAGGGCCACGCTCGACGGCGCGGAGGCCGACCCGTTCCTCGACGGCTGGCGCCGCGGCGCGGTGTGGGGGACGACGTTGCACGGTGCCTTCGACAACGACGGGTTCCGCCGCGCGTGGCTGTGCGAGGCGGCCGCGCAGGCGGGCGTCGAGTGGTCCCCGGCACCCAGCGCACCCGGTTTCGCGCAACTGCGCGAATCGATGCTGGACCGGCTCGCGGACGCGGTCGAGGAGCACCTCGACACGGCGGTGCTGGTGGAGCTGATCGAGCGCGGCGCACCGGTGGGGCGCCCGCCGGTGCGCTGACCGGAGGGGCGGCCCGCCCTGCCGGCGTGATCAGTGCGCGGTGACCGCCGGCGCGGCACCGCGGGCGTTCAGCGCCCGTCGCGTCAGCAACCCGAACACCACCCCGAGCACGCCCCACAGCACGACCTGCGTGCCCAGCGACGCGATCCGGAAGTCCCACAGCACGGCGGCCGGGAAGCCGTCCGGGATCTCGTTCACCGTGGGCATCAGCCACACCGCGGCCCCGGCAGGCACCACGTATCCCGCGACGCCCACGAGCGCCCCGGACGCGGCATCGCGGCGCCGGGACACCTGCCTGCCCGCCACGGCGGCGGCCATCGCGAACACCACGGACAACGCGACGAACCCGAAGTAGAGCCCGGTGCGCGCGCCGATCGTGTCCGGTGATCCCACCGCGGGCGGGTTCGCCGGGTACTTCAGGAACGGCACCAGCACCGCGGCCACGAACGCCGCACCGGTCAGCAACAGCGCGGTCGGCCCGGCACGCAGGGTGCCGAGCCGTCCGTAGACCAGCGCGAAGGCGACGGCGAGCAGGCCACCGATCGCGATGCCGTACACGCCAACGCCGGTGAACAGCCCGATCGTGCTCTGCACGCCGCGCGACACCGGCTCCGTGGAGTGGTGGTGGTCGTGCCCGCTGCCAGCGTCCTCCAGCCCGATGGCCGCGTTCACCGGCGGTTCCCCGACGGCGTAGGCGAAAACCGTGGCCAGGGTAGCGGCGATCAGGCCCGCGAGCATCCCGCGGAGCAGCAGCGCGCGCATCAGTGGCAGGGGAAGGCCAGCAGGTGCCGGCCGTCGTGGACGAACTCGTGGATGGAGCCGTTCGTGAACACCGCGACGGCGCCCTGCTCGGCGCTGACGAAGTACAACGCGATGAGCGCGAGGAGGCCGACGAAGAAGGCCCACGGCGCGATCTCGCGCAGCGGGATGCGGACGGGAATCGGCGCCGGTGCGGCGACGGCGTGGGACATGCGAGAACCTCCTCGGGCGTGCGCGGCCCGGTCGGGGGTGGTGCGACGGCTCGGGTCTGACTCCCCGCGCGAGCGGGTCACAGTGGCGCGTCCGTGCGGCTTCTCACCGCGTTCCGAGTCCATCGCCTGGCCGCTTCACGGTAAAGCACACCGAGGTGGTTTTCAATGGTCCTCAGACGAGTGTGACCCGCACACCTTCCAGCTCGAACGCCGAAACCAGGTCGGCCTCCGCGGCCGAATCGGTGATCAGCGCGTCGATGTCCAGCGTCGGGCAGATGCGGGCGAAGGCGTAGCCGCCGAGCTTCGAGCTGTCGGCGACCACGACGACTCTCTTCGCCCGGTGCGCCAGCAGCTTGTTGACCCCGGCCTCGGCCTCGTGGTTGGCGTAGGCCCCGCGCAGCGGGTCGACCGCGTCCACCCCCAAAAACGCCACGTCGAGGCTGATCTCCTCGAGCATCATCCCGGCCAGGTGCCCGGTCAGCTCGAACGAGTGCGGCCGTGCGACACCGCCGGTGCTGACCAGCCGGATGCTCTGCCGCACCGTCAGCTCGTGGGCGATGTTGACCGCGTTCGTCACCACCGTCAGCGCGGGCGAACCGCGGTGTTCGTTGAACTCCGGGCGGCTCGCGATCGCGCGGCTGACCTCGGTGGTCGTGGTTCCGCCGTTGCAGCCGATCACCATTCCGCGCTCCACCATCCGCGCGGCGGCCTCGGCGATGCGGCGCTTCTCCACGGTGTGCCGGGACGCGCTGTGACGGCCCGGCAAGTCGTAGACGACGTTCCCGGCGACGGCCCCGCCACGCGTGCGGGTCAGCAATTGACGGCCTGCCAAGTGGTCGAGGTCGCGGCGAACCGTCGCGGCGGAGACGCTCAGCTTCTCCGCGGCCTGATCGACATCGATCCGGCCGTGCTGCCCGATCATGTCGAGCAGTGTGTTCAGCCGCTCATGCCTGTCCACCGTTCAGTAATACCGAATCCGGTGCGCGTTGGAAACCTGGACGACGGGTCATTCCTCAGTGGACTCGGCATCCGCGCCGAACAGGTCGCCGTCAGCGTCCAGGCGCGAGCGCAGTCGGGCCAGGTCGGCATCGGTCCAGACACCCGGCTCCGGTTCCAGGTAGCCGAGCGTGATGGCGGTGAGTCCGAGCGCGGGCATCGACCACTCGCCGTCCACCCCGGCGACCGTCGCCGCCGAGCGGTGCTCGGCCAGCTCCGGTGTCACCGTCGCCTTGGTGATCAGCCCGCGCATCAGCGCGTTGCCCAGGTGGGCGAGCGTCTCGAACGTCACCCCGGGCTGGGCGGGTCGCAGGCCGAGCAGACCGGCGACGGCGCGGTGGCTGTGCGCGATCCGCTCGGTGAACGTCCGCTCGGACGCGGCCAGCGCGGCCACCACCTCGTCTCGCAGCCGGCCCGGTGGCAGCCCGGTCACCACGACGGTCAGCGCGAGGTAGGTCTGCCACTGCGGCGACGCGAGGATGTGCCGGAAGTCCTGCAGCGCGGTCTCCCGGAGCAGCTCCGCGGCCACGGTCCGGCGTCCCTCCGGGGTCGCGAGCGCGTCCAGCCGCGCCAGCAGGATCCGCCGGATCAGCGCGTTCGCCTCGTCGCTCCCGGTCGCGGCCAGCGGTGCCTGCCCCGAGGCGAGCTCCAGCAGCAGGTCGCCGAGGAAAGCGTCCTTGTTCGGCCACTTGCGGTACACCGCGGCGCGGGCCACGCCGGCTCGCCGGATCAGCTCCTCGAGCTGGATGTGGTCGAGGCCCACGCGCAGCCCGTTCTCCGCGACGGCCGCCGCCGCGGTGGTGAGCATGCGCCGTTCGGTCTCGCGGTCGGACAGCCGCTGCCGCTTGCGGAACGGCGCGGGGGATTCCGGTTGCATCAGAGCCTCCTGTGAGACACGATATCTCATGTCTCAAACTCCACGGGCAAGGGGATGCCATGACAATCGAACTGGACGAACGACGACGCACGAAGGGGGCCGGGTTCGCGCTCGGCGCCGGGCTGGTTCTGCAGCTGGCGGCCATCGCCGCGGTGGTGCAGGCAAGCGGGGCGATCGAGCAGCACCTGCGGGAGGTCTACGAGCCGTACAAGCCGGGCCAGGTGGACCAGGCGGGCAGCCTCGTCGTCACGTACCTGCTGACGCTCGGCGCGCTCGGGGTCGTCGGCTGGCTGGTCACCGCGTGGGCGCACCGCCGCGGTCTGCGCTGGACGCGGCCGCTGGCGGTGACGCTACTGGTGCTCGGAACGGTCCTGGCGGTGACGAACCTGGTGGTCACCGAGTACGGATCGCGGTTGATCCCGGCCTGGCCGGGCGCGGCCGGACTGCTGCCGTCGCTGGCCGGGGTGGTCGCGGTGGTGATGCTGTTCCGCGAGCGGTAGTGGGCTCGGGGTGGGCCGTCACGGCTCCGTTGCCGGGCGGCCCACCCCGGGGCACTAGGCGATCGGCCGGTCCGTCGGCGCGATCGGGGCCGGCAACACGTCCCGGCCGGTCAGGTGGGCGTCGACACCCGCGGCCGCGGAACGGCCCTCGGCGATCGCCCACACGATGAGCGACTGCCCGCGGCCCATGTCACCGGCCACGAACACGTTGTCGACACTGGTGCGGAAGTTCTCGTCCCGCGCCACGTTGCCGCGCTGGTCCAGCTCGACGCCGAGCTGGTCGAGCAGGCCCTCGCGCTGCGGGCCGACGAAGCCCATCGCGAGCAGCACCAGTTGAGCGGGCAGCTCCCGCTCGGTGCCTTCGACCTCGACGAACTTGCCGCCCTCGTTGCGCACCTCCACCAGGCGCAGCGCGCGCACGTTGCCCTCGTCGTCGGCGAGGAACTCCTGCGTGCTCACCGAGTACAGGCGCTCGCCGCCCTCCTCGTGAGCCGAGGACACTCGGTAGATCATCGGGTAGGTGGGCCACGGGTGCGCGTCCGACCGGGTCTCCGGCGGCTTCGGCATGATCTCCAGCTGCGTCACCGACAGCGCGCCCTGGCGGTGCGACGTGCCGACGCAGTCCGCGCCGGTGTCACCGCCGCCGATCACCACGACGTGCTTGTCCTTCGCGGAGATCGGCGCCTGGTCGAGCGTGCCCGCCGCGACGCGGTTGGCCAGCGGCAGGAACTCCATCGCCTGGTGGACGCCGTTGACCTCGCGGCCCTTGGCGGGCAGGTCGCGCCACGCGGTAGCGCCACCGGCCAGCACCACGGCGTCGTAGTCCGACGTGAGCTGCTCGGCGGTGATGTCGACGCCGACGTTCACCCCGGTGCGGAACTCGGTGCCCTCGGCCCGCATCTGGTCCAGCCGCCGGTCCAGCCGCCGCTTCTCCATCTTGAACTCGGGGATCCCGTAGCGCAGCAGGCCGCCGATCGCGTCGGCCCGCTCGAACACGACCACGTCGTGCCCGGCGCGCGTCAGCTGCTGCGCCGCCGCCAGCCCCGAGGGGCCGGAGCCGACCACCGCGACCTTCTTCCCGGTGCGGGTGGCCGGCGGCTGCGGCGTGATCCAGCCTTCCTCCCACGCGCGGTCGACGATCGAGATCTCGACCCGCTTGATGGTGACCGGGTCGTTGTTGATCCCCAGCACGCACGCGGTCTCGCACGGAGCCGGGCACAGCGTCCCGGTGAACTCCGGGAAGTTGTTGGTGGCGTGCAGCCGCTCGATCGCGTCACGCCAGTCGTCGCTCCAGACCAGCGTGTTCCACTCCGGGATCAGGTTGCCCAGCGGGCAGCCCTGGTGGCAGAACGGGATGCCGCAGTCCATGCAGCGGCCGGCCTGCTTCTCCAGCTTGTTCGACGCGAAGTCCTCGTAGACCTCTTTCCAGTCGAGCAGCCGCAGCGGCACCGGCCGGGTCTTCGGCGTCTCGCGCGGCGTCGTCAGAAAACCCTTGGGGTCAGCCATGTGCCGCCTCCATGATCGCTTCGTTCACGTCCCGGCCGTCGCGCTCGGCTTCCGCCTGCGCGGCCAGGACACGCTTGTAGTCCTTCGGCATGACCTTGGCGAACCGCCCGACCGTGGTCTCCCAGTCCGCCAGCAGCGCCCGCGCCACGGGCGACTCCGTCTCCACGAAGTGCGCCTCGACCGCATCCCGCAGGAACTCGACGTCCTCGTCGTCCAGCGGGTCGATGTCGACCATCTCGGGGTTGACCCGCAGCGGCGACAGGTCCAGCACGTAGGCCACGCCGCCCGACATGCCCGCGGCGAAGTTGCGCCCGGTCGAGCCGAGCACCACCACCGTGCCGCCGGTCATGTACTCGCACCCGTGGTCGCCGACGCCCTCCACGACGGCCAGCGCGCCGGAGTTGCGCACGCAGAACCGCTCGCCGACCTTGCCACGCAGGAAGATCTGCCCGCCGGTGGCGCCGTAGCCGATCACGTTGCCCGCGATGATGTTCTCCGCGGAGTCGAACTTCGCCTCCTTCGGCGGACGGACGATGATCCGGCCGCCGGACAGGCCCTTGCCGACGTAGTCGTTGCCGTCACCGAACAGGCGCAGCGTGATGCCCTTCGGGACGAACGCGCCGAACGACTGCCCCGCGGTGCCGGTGAAGGTCACGTCGATCGTGTCGTCCGGCAGGCCCTCGCCGCCCCAGCGCTTGCTCAACTCCGAGCCGAGCATCGTGCCGACGGTGCGGTTGACGTTGCGCACCGGCAGTTCCAGCCGCACCTTGTCGCCGGAGTTCAGCGCGCCCTCGGCCAGCTGGATCAGCGTGTTGTCCAGCGCCTTGTCCAGACCGTGGTCCTGCGCCACCACCTGGTGCCGCACGGCTCGCGGCTCGAGCTCGGGCACGTGGAAGATCGGCGACAGGTCCAGCCCACGGGCCTTCCAGTGGTCGACCGCCTTGCGGGTGTCGAGCACCTCGGCGTGCCCCACGGCCTCCTCGATCGAGCGGAAGCCCAGCGCGGCCAGGTACTCGCGCACCTCCTGCGCGATGAACTCGAAGAAGTTCACCACGTACTCGGCCTTGCCGCTGAACTTCTCGCGCAGCTTCGGGTTCTGCGTCGCGACGCCGACCGGGCAGGTGTCCAGGTGGCACACGCGCATCATGATGCAGCCGGACACCACCAGCGGCGCGGTCGCGAAACCGAACTCCTCGGCGCCGAGCAGCGCGGCGATCACGACGTCGCGGCCGGTCTTGAGCTGCCCGTCGGTCTGCACGACGATGCGGTCGCGCAGCCGGTTGGCCAGCAGCGTCTGCTGCGTCTCGGCCAGGCCCAGCTCCCACGGGCCGCCCGCGTGCTTGATCGACGACAGCGGCGAGGCGCCGGTGCCACCGTCGTGACCGGAGATCAGCACGACGTCGGCGTGCGCCTTGGACACACCCGCCGCGACCGTGCCGACGCCGACCTCGGACACCAGCTTCACGTGGATGCGCGCGGCCGGGTTGGCGTTCTTCAGGTCGTGGATCAGCTGCGCCAGGTCCTCGATCGAGTAGATGTCGTGGTGCGGCGGCGGCGAGATCAACCCGACGCCCGGCGTGGAGTGCCGGGTCTTGGCGATCCACGGGTACACCTTCGCGCCGGGCAGCTGGCCGCCCTCACCGGGCTTGGCGCCCTGCGCCATCTTGATCTGGATGTCGTCGGCGTTGACCAGGTACTCGCTGGTGACGCCGAACCGTCCACTCGCGACCTGCTTCACGGCGCTGCGCCGCTCGGGGTCGTAGAGCCGCTCCGGGTCCTCGCCACCCTCACCGGTGTTGGACTTGCCGCCCAGCCGGTTCATCGCGATGGCGAGCGTCTCGTGCATCTCCTGCGAGATCGAGCCGTAGGAGATGGCGCCGGTGGCGAACCGCTTGACGATCTCGGAGACCGGCTCGACCTCCTCGATCGGCACCGGTGGACGCGCACCCTCCTTCAGCTCGAACAGGCCGCGCAGGGTGAACAGCTTCCTCGACTGCTCGTCGACCGAGCTGGTGTACTCCTTGAACACCTCGTACTTGCCGGAGCGGGTGGAGTGCTGCAGCTTGAAGACCGTGTGCGGGTTGAACAGGTGCGGCTCGCCCTCCCGCCGCCACTGGTAGTCCGACCCGACGGCCAGTTCGCGGTGGTTGGCGCGGAAGCCGTCGCGCGGGAAGGCGCGGGAGTGCCGGCGCCGGACCTCCTCGTGCAGCACGTCGAAGCCGACGCCGCCCAGCCGCGAGGTGGTGCCGGTGAAGCAGGTGTCGATGACCTCCTGCGACAGGCCGAGCGCCTCGAAGATCTGCGCGCCGGTGTAGGAGGCCACCGTGGAGACCCCCATCTTCGACATCGTCTTGCGGACGCCCTTGCCCAGCGCCTTGATGAGGTTGCGGGTGGCCTGCTGCGGGGTGACGCCGGGGATCTTGCCGTCGCGGGCCAGCTCCTCGACCGTCGCCATCGCCAGGTACGGGTTGACCGCCGCGGCGCCGAAACCGAGCAGCAGCGCGATGTGGTGCACCTCGCGGGCGTCGGCGGTCTCGGCGATGATCCCGACCTGGGTGCGGGTCTTCTCCCGGACCAGGTGGTGGTGCACCGCGCCGGTCAGCAGCAGCGACGGGATGGCGGCGTGGTCGGCGTCCACGCCGCGGTCGGAGAGCACGATCAGCCGCGCGCCGTCGGCGATCGCGTTCGACACCTCGGTCCGGATCTCCTCCAGGCGGGCCAGCAGCGCCTCGCCGCCGCCGTGCACGTCGTAGAGACCGTGGATGGTGACCGCGGTGAACTCCGGCAGGTCGCCGTCGTCGTTGATGTGCACGAGCTTGGCCAGCTCGTCGTTGTCCAGTACCGGGAACGGCAGGACGACGCGGCGGCAGGACTCGGCGGTGGCCTCCAGCAGGTTCGGCTGAGCGCCGAGCTCGGTGCTCAGCGACGTCACCAGTTCCTCGCGGATCGCGTCCAACGGCGGGTTGGTGACCTGGGCGAACAGCTGGATGAAGTAGTCGAAGATCGGCCGCGGACCGGACGACAGCGGCGCGAGGGGCGAGTCGTTGCCCATCGAGCCGATCGGCTCGGCACCCGCGCGCGCCATCGGCGCGAGCAGCGTGTCGAGTTCCTCTTCGGTGTAGCCGAAGGCCTGCTGGCGGCGCACGAGCGAAGCGTGCGTGGGCACCTCGCGCTCGCGTTCGGGCAGCTCCTCCAGGCGGACCAGGCCGCGGTCGACCCACTCGTCGTAGGGGTGCTCGGTGGCGAGCCCGCCCTTGATCTCCTCGTCGTCGATGATGCGCCCCGCGGCGGTGTCGACGAGGAACATGCGGCCCGGCTCGAGGCGGCCCTTCTGCACGATCGTCGACTGGTCCAGCTCCAGCACGCCGACCTCGCTGGCGAGCACGACCAGGCCGTCCTCGGTGACCCAGTAGCGCGCCGGGCGCAGGCCGTTGCGGTCGAGCACGGCGCCGATCTGCGTGCCGTCGGTGAACGACACCAGTGCCGGCCCGTCCCACGGCTCCATCAGCGTGGAGTGGAACTCGTAGAACGCCCGCCGCGCGGGGTCCATCTCCTCGTGGTTTTCCCACGCCTCCGGGATCATCATCAGCACCGCGTGCGGCAGACTGCGGCCACCGAGGTGCAGCAGCTCCAGCACCTCGTCGAAGCTCGCCGAGTCGCTCGCGTCGCGTGTGACGATCGGGTAGATCCGCTTGAGGTCGCCGGGGATGAGGTCGGTCGCGAGCATCGACTCGCGCGCGTCCATCCAGTTCCGGTTGCCGCGCAACGTGTTGATCTCACCGTTGTGCGCGACGTACCGGTACGGGTGGGCCAGCGGCCACGACGGGAACGTGTTGGTGGAAAAGCGGGAGTGCACCAGGCCGATCGCGCTCGTCACGCGCTCGTCGGTCAGGTCCGGGAAGAACCGCGGCACCTGCGGCTCGGTGAGCATTCCCTTGTAGACGATCGTGCGTGAGGACAGGCTGGGGAAGTACACGTCCTCGTCGGCCAGCAGGTGCTCGGCCCGCTTGCGCACGCAGAACGCGGCGCGCTCCAGCTCCAGACCGGAGCGCTGGCCCTCGCGCGAGGCCAGGAACAGCTGCGCGAAGTGCGGCATCGTGGTGGCCGCGGTGGGGCCGACGTGGTCGGCGTCCACCGGGACGGTGCGCCAGCCGAGAACCCGCAGGCCCTCCTCGGCGACGATGCCCTCGATCGCGCTCATCGCGCGGCCGCGTGCGGTGTCGTCCAGCGGCAGGAACGCGGTGCCGACGGCGTAGTGCCCCGCGTCGGGCAGGTCGAAGTCCACGACCTCGCGGAAGAACGCATCCGGAACCTGGATGAGGATCCCGGCGCCGTCACCGGTTTCCGGTTCGGCTCCTCTGGCACCACGGTGTTCGAGGTTGCGCAGGGCCGTGAGGGCCTTGGCGACGATGTCGTGGGTGCGTCGGCCGGACATATCGGCAACGAACGCGACACCGCAGGCATCGTGCTCGTATTGCGCGTCGTACAAGCCTTCCGGCTTGCGAACACTGTGGCGGGTCACGGCTGGCCGTCTCCTCACACGTGGGCGCGGCCGGGCTGTTGTTAACGCAACAACCCTCCTACGCGATGGTCAGTCGAGAGCAGAGGTACGAGTCGCCTGAACGAAGGCAGAGCTCAGTACACCGGCCACACATCGTTGGGCGGCCGCCGGTCGGCACGTCGTCGGGCCGCTGGCGCGCGTCAAGCGTTGACCCGGGTTGTGGTGGGCGGGTTACCGCGGCGCGCCAGTTACCCCCGGGTTCGCCGGGTCTTATGACAGTAATGTGAATTCGCAGTTATCGACATACGTCGAGTGGACCTCGTGGCATATGCCATATGGACGTTGACGTGACACGCACCGGTGTGGAAGTCCCGTTGCACGTGCGTTGACCTGCGTAAAGATCGTGGCGGTGATCGTTGTTTGGTGATCACCCCTCCGAGTGAGCCTCCCCCGAAGTAATCAAGGTGTTACGCAGGGGCAGGGCCTCCGGCCGCGCCCGGGCCGCGGATCCGGCCGATACTGGCCGGGTGCACGGTCTGTCACTGCGCTTCCTCGGCCACTCGACGGTCCGCCTGGAGATCGCGGGACGGGTCGTGCTCACCGACCCCGTGCTGACCGGCGTGGTGGGCGGGCTGGTGCGGGTCGCGCCGCCGCTCGACCGGGCCGCCTGGGACGGTGTCGACCTGGTGCTGATCTCCCACCTGCACGGCGACCACCTGCACCTGCCGTCCCTGCGCCTGCTGGGCTGCGACGTGCCGGTGGTCGTGCCGCGCGGCGCCGGGGCGTGGCTGCGGCGCCGCGGCTTCACCGCGGTGACCGAACTGGACGTCGGGCAGCGGCTCGCCGACGGTGATCTGCGCGTCACCGCGGTGCCCGCGTTGCACTCCGGGCACCGCTGGGGCCCGCGCTTCACCCACGGACCGCAGGCACCCGCGCTGGGGCACGTCGTGGAGGGCCCCGGCGCGCGGGTCTACGTGGCCGGGGACACCGATCTGCACCCGGGGATGCGCGAGCTGGGCCCGGTCGACATCGCCGTGCTGCCGGTGTGGGGGTGGGGCCCGAACCTGGGCCCGGGGCACCTCGACCCGCTGCGCGCCGCCGAGGCCGTCACCACCGTGCGGCCGCGGCTGGCGCTGCCGGTGCACTGGGGCACGCTCGCGGTGCCGGGTCTGGCGCGGACCCGCCGCATGCGGCGGCTGCTGGTGGACCCGCCGCGCGAGTTCGCGGACGCGGTCGGCGGTGCGGCGACCGTCGCGGTCACCGAACCGGGTGATGTGGTCGAGTGGCGTGAGATTTCCCGGTGAGCGGGCTCGGCGTGGCCCGTCCGGCTCGACCGCCGCGGCGTGATGAGGTGGCCGGGTGAACTGGACCGACTTCTCGTCCGTCGGCTACCCGACCCTGTTCCTCGGTGTGCTGATCGGCTCGATCGTGCCGATCGTCCCGACCGGGGCGGTCGTGGGCGCCGCGGCGGCGGTCGCGATGACCGGTCACCTCTCGCTGCCGATGGTGCTGCTGCTCGCGGTGACCGGCGCGATGGTGGGCGACCTCGTCACGTTCGTGATCGCCCGCCTCGGCAGCGAGGCCGCGGTCCGCCGGCTCGCGCGCGGGCAGGCGCCGGAGCGGCTGGTGTCGGCGCGGCAGCGCTTCGCGCGGCAGGGCTGGCAGCTCGTCGTCGTCGGGCGGCTGCTGCCCGCGGGGCGGATCCCGGTGCTGCTCGCCGCCGGAGCCGTGGCCTACCCGTGGCGCAGGCTGGTGCCCGCGACCGCCGTGGCGTGCGTGCTGTGGACCGTCGCCTACGCGCTGCTCGGGGTGCTCAGCGGTGGTCTGTTCGACTCACCGCTCGTCGCGACGCTGCTGGCCGCCGCGCTGGTCCTGCTCGTGACCGTGGTGATCAACGTGGTGGCGAAACGGCGCGGGGAGCGCGCGAAGGTGGGTGACGAGCGATGACGACGGCGGAGAGGGGCAGGCTGTTCCGGCGCGGACGGTCGCTGGCGCGCTTCGCGCTGGTGTGGCTGACCGTGTCGTTCGCGTTGGTGGGCATGGACGACCTGCTCGACGGGTTCGCGATGCCGAGGTGGTGGCAGCCGCTGGTGTGCGGTCTGCTGCTGAGTCTGTTGGCCGTCGTGGTGTGGCCGCTGGTGCTGCGGGTGGCGTTGCCGCTGGCGTTGTTCACGCTCGGCACCGGCAGCTTCCTGCTGCTGGGTGCAGGCGCGGTCGGCGTGTTCGATGCCGTCCCCGGCGTGGAGATCAACGGCCTGCGGACCGGCGTCTTCGTCGTGGTCGGGGTGTCCGTGGTCAGCGGTCTGGTGTCCAGCGTGCTCGCGATCGACGAGGACGAGGTGTTCTTCCGGCGCGCCCGCCGCCGTGCGCGCCGGTGCCCGGAACTGGCCGGCGACGTCCCGCCGGGACTGATCTTCCTGCAGGTCGACGGCCTGGGCTACGACGTGGTGCGCCGCGCGGTGCGCGACGGCGACATGCCGACGCTGGCCCGCTGGCTCGCCGAGGACAGCCACGCGCTCGCGCGGTGGCAGACCGACTGGAGTTCGCAGACCGGCGCGAGCGTGTGCGGCATCCTGCACGGCTCCAACCACGACATCCTCGGTTTCCGGTGGTACGAGAAGGACCGCGACCACGTCATGGCGTGCGCGCACCCGCGCGACGCCGCCGAGATCGAGCGGCGGCACTCCGACGGGCGCGGACTGCTCGCGGTGGACGGTGCGGCACACGGCAATCTGTTCACCGGTGACGCGCCGCACGTGAGCCTGACGATGAGCGCGGTGTCGGTGCTGCTGCCGAAGGGACTGCGCCGCCGTCGCCGGGACCGGGTCGGCGCCGGGTACTACGCCTACTTCGCCAACCCGGTGAACGCGCTGCGGACCCTGGGGTCGGCGCTGGTCGACGTGGGACGCGAACTGTCGGCCGCCGCCCGGCAGCGGCGCGCCGGTGTGGTGCCGCGGATCCCGCGCGGTGGCCTGTACCCGCTGGCGCGCCCGGGCACGACGGTGATCTCGCGGGATGTCGTGGTGTCGGCCGTGCTGGAGGACATGCTCGTCGGGCGTCCCGTGGTGTACGCGGACTTCCTCGGCTACGACGAGGTGGCCCACCACTCCGGCATCGAACGGTTCGACACGCTCGCCGTGCTGCGCGGCATCGACCGGCAGATCGGCAGGCTGCACCGGGCCGCGCGGCTGGCCCCGCGCGAGTACCACCTGGTGGTGCTGTCCGACCACGGCCAGACGCAGGGCTGGGCGTTCGCGCACCGGTTCGGCGAGTCGCTCGAGGAGTTCGTCGGGCGCCTGTGCGGTGGCCCCGGCCCTGCCGCGACCGGCCGTGGCAAGCGGCGGATCGAGCACAAGGCGCGCGAGGAGGAGCACCACGAGGTGGCGCGGGTCGCACCGGGCGTGGTCGTGGTGGTGTCCGGGCACGTCGGCATGGTCTCGTTCACCGAGCACGCGGGCCGGGTGCCGCAGGAGACGATCGAGCGCGAGCACCCCGGCCTGCTGCCTGCGCTGGCCGACCACCCCGGGATCGGATTCGTCATGGTGCGCGGCGCCGACGGCCCGGTGGTGCTCGGCCGCGACGGCCGGCACCACCTGGCCACCGGCGAGGTGGTCGGTGCGGACCCGCTCGCGCCGTACGGCCCGCACGCACCGGACCTGGTGCGCCGCGTCGACACGTTCCCGCACTGCCCGGACGTGATGATCAACTCGCGCTGGGACCCGGAGACCGGTGAGGCATCACCGTTCGAGGTGCACGTGGGCTCGCACGGCGGACTCGGCGGTGAGCAGGAACGCGGCTTCCTGATCTACCCGACGGGCTTCGAGCCGCCCGGGGACCTCGTGGGAGCCGAATCGCTGCACCGGTTGTTCCGGTTGTGGCTGACGAAACTGGGCCACCCGGAGCCGGGCGGGGCGCCCCCGCTCAGCCACCGACCACCACCGAGCCCAGGCTCGTGAAGTGCGCGGCCACCCTGGTGCCCGCGGTCACCGGCACGGCGTCGGTCATGCCGCCGGTCAGCACCACCCACCCGGCCTCCAGCGCCAGCCCGCGCTGGGCCAGCGTGTTGGCCGCCAGCGCCAGTGCCTCGCCCGGGTGGCCGAGCACCGCGGCACCCGTCGCGCTGTCGACGATCGCGCCGTCGGTCTCCAGCAGGCACGCCTCGAGCGTCAGGTCGAGCCCTTCCGGCGCCACCCCGACCGGACCGGTGCGGAACACGCTCGACGACGCGTTGTCCGCGATCGTGTCCGCCGCGGCGAAGCGGAAGTCCGCGAACCGCGAGTCGATGATCTCGATCGCGCCGTAGACGCGGTCCACAGCCGCCATCGCCGTCGGCGCGGTGATGCCGGGGCCGGCGAGCCGAGCCCCCAGCACGAACGCGATCTCCGGCTCGGCCCTCGGGTGGATCAGCGTCGGCAACTCGTCCGCGGCGGGCAACACCATGGCGTCGGTGAGCCACGCCAGAACCGGGCGATCCACGCCCATCTTCTCCTGCTTGGCCTTCGACGTCAGGCCCAGCTTGACCCCGACGACCTTCTCACCGCGCGCCAGCCGCAGCCGCAAGGCCTCGTCCTGCACCGCGTACGCGGTCCGCACGTCCAGGCCCGGCCACTCCGCGGTGAGCGGTCCGCGCGCGGTCCCGGCGTCTTCCGCCGCCAGCAGCACCCGCGCCGCCTCCGCGATGTTCCACTCGCTCACACGTCCTCCTTCGCGCCGAACACCGCGGTGACGCTGCCCAGTCCGGCCACCGTCGACACCACCGTGTCACCTGGTCGCAGCGGGATCGCCTTCGTCATCGAACCCGGCAGCACCACGTGCCCGGGCTCCAGGTCGATCCCCAGCGGCCCCACCGTGTTCGCCAGCCACACCAGCGCGTTCAGCGGCGACCCGAGCACCGCGCCACCCGCCCCGGTCGCGGCCAGCTCCCCGTTGGCGTGCAACGTGCAGCCGGCCAATCGCAGGTCCACTGCGGACAGTGCGGTCGGCCTGCTGCCCAGCACGACCCCGCCGGAGGACGCGTTGTCCGCGATGGTGTCGACGATCGAGATCCGCCAGTCCTCGATCCGCGAGTCCACGATCTCCAGCGCTGGCACCACGAAATCGACCGCGCGCACCGCGTCGGCCACCGTCACGCCCGGACCGGACAGTTTGTGGCCCAGCACGAACGCGACCTCCGGCTCGATCCGCGGCTGCAGGAACCGGCCTGCCGGGATCGGCTGGTGCTCCAGGTGGAACATGCTGCCGGTCAGGTGCCCGTAGTCCGGTTGGTCGACGCCCATCTGCCGCTGCATCGCTGCCGAAGCCAGGCCGACCTTGTGCCCCTTGACCTCGTCACCCTCACCTGTCCAGACGCGCACCTGGTCGAGCTGGATCCGGTAGGCGTCCTCGACCGTCGCGTCCGGGTAGGTCTCGATCAGGGGCGCGACGGGTTTGCCCGCCGCGTAGGCCTGCAGCAGGAGGTCGGCCGCCTCCCGCACCGCTGTCGCATCCATACCCGGAACTCTCGTCGGCGCCGGGCGCGACCGCAAGCACCGCGTCCCGCTCGGCGGCACGCGCTCAGCGGGGCAGCGGACCCTTTTCGGTGACCACGGCGGTGATCAGCTCCGCGGGCGTCACGTCGAACGCCGGGTTGAACACCTCCGTGCCGGGCGGTGCGACCGCGACGCCGGCGAACGTCGTGACCTCCTCCGCCGCCCGTTCCTCGATGACGACGGCATCGCCGGACGGCAGCGCGGAGTCCACAGTGGAGGACGGCGCGACCACGACGAACGGCAGGCCGTGCCGGGCCGCCGACAGCGCGAGGCCGTAGGTGCCGATCTTGTTCGCCACGTCCCCGTTCGCCGCGATCCGGTCGGCACCGACCACCACGCAGTCGACCATGCCCCGCGCCATCGCCGCCGCCGCGGCGGAATCGGGCAGCACCTTGTGCGGCACACCGGCCTCGGCCAGCTCCCACGCCGTGAGCCGCGCACCCTGCAGCAACGGCCGCGTCTCGTCCGCGAGCACGTACTCCAGGTGCCCGCCCGCCTGCAGGTGCCACACCACGCCGAGTGCGGTGCCCCAGCCGACCGTCGCGAGCCGTCCGGCGTTGCAGTGGGTGAGCAGTCGCAGCGGACGCCGCGGGCACTCCCGCAGGACCAGCTCGGCGGCGCGGGCTGACGCCTCGCGGTTGAGCCGCTCGTCCTCGTCGAGCACGGCCAGCGCCTCGGCCAGCACCGCCTCCGGGCCGTCACCGAGCCGGGCCAGCGCGCGCCGCACGCCCCAGCTCAGGTTGACCGCCGTCGGCCGCGCGTCCGCGAGCCGCCGCGCCTGCGCCCGTACGACCTCCGGATCGGCCCAGGTGAGCGCGGCCAGCGCGGTGCCCAGGGCACCCGCTCCGCCCAGCGCGGGTGCGCCCCGCACGGCCAGCCGCCGGATCGCGTCGATCAGATCGTCGACCGTGGTGAGCCGCATCGTCCGGTGTTCGGCGGGCAGGGCGGTCTGGTCGATGATCTCGACGGCCCCGTCCACCCAGTCGATCGTTCTGCGCACGCCGTCCATTCAACGCCATCTGGACGCGGCCGCCCGCCGCGCCTAGCTTGGGAAGCCGCACGTGGGGGAAGGGGTGGCCGACGATGACCGATCATGGCGAGGCCGCGCTCACCTACACCTCGTACCTGGCGCTCGACGAGCTGCTGGCCGCGCAACGCCCGCGGTCGGACGAGCACGACGAGATGCTCTTCATCGTCACCCACCAGGTCTATGAGCTGTGGTTCAAGCAGGTGCTGCACGAGCTGGCGTGGTTGCAGGAGAAGCTGGCGGCGGGCGATACCGCGCACGCGGTCCGCACCCTGCGGCGCGTGCTCACGGTGCTGAAGGTCGTGGTCGCGCAGATCGACGTGCTGGAAACGATGACTCCCAGCCAGTTCACCAGTTTCCGCGCCCGGCTGGACGCGGCGAGCGGTTTCCAGTCGGTGCAGTTCCGCGAGCTGGAGGCGGTGCTGGGGCGGCGCGACCCCGGCGCGTTCCGGCACTACCCCGAGGGCAGCGCGGCGCGGGCACGGATCGAGGCGGCCATCCAGCGGCCGTCACTGTTCGATTCGTTCCTGACCTACCTGTCGGCTCACGGCTACGACACCGCCGGCGACCGGCGGAAGGTTCTGCTGGAGGTCTACCGCGACGACGCCGGGCCCGCCACCGTCGCCGAGCACCTGGTCGACCTCGACGAGGGCGTGCAGGAGTGGCGGTACCGGCACGTGAAGATGGTCGAGCGCACGATCGGTGACAAGGCGGGCACGGGCGGTTCGTCGGGTGCGCAGTACCTGCGCGGCACCCTGTTCACGCCGTTGTTCCCCGATCTGTGGGCGGTGCGGGCCGACCTGTAGCGGCGCTCGCCGCAAGTCCCCGTCACCCGCGCGGCGCGCCAACCGCTCGTCAGGGTGAGGGGCACCACCCCGGCGAGGGAGTCGCTCGCCGGGCCCGCTTCCGGCGTGGCTTTTCCGCCGGAGGGCGCTAAGTTCTTCGCAGGGAGCGGACGGGAACGACCTTCCCGGAAGCTCCGCCACAACCGGACATTCCGCTCGGGGCGCCACGAACGCCGGGGGCGGGACGCAGATGAGGAGTCACCACCGTGACGGATGGAGTGTTCGGCCGCGGAAGCGGTCACGAACAGGTCGTGTTCTGCCAGGAGCAGGCGACCGGCCTGAAGGCGATCATCGCCGTGTACTCGACCGCGCTGGGCCCTGCGCTCGGCGGCACCCGCTGCTACCCCTACGCGAACGAGGCCGACGCGCTCGACGACGTGCTCGCGCTGTCGAAGGGCATGGCCTACAAGAACGCGCTCGCCGGGCTCGACCTCGGCGGCGGCAAGGCCGTCATCATCGGCGATCCGGCGACCACGAAGACCGAGGCGCTGCTGCGCGCCTACGGCCGGTTCGTGCAGTCACTCGGCGGCCGCTACTACACGGCGTGCGACGTCGGCACCCATGTCGCCGACATGGACGTGATCGCCCGCGAGACCCGGTACGTCACCGGCCGCTCCCGCGACGACGGCGGAGCGGGCGACTCGTCGGTGCTCACCGCGTTCGGCGTGTTCCAGGGCATGCTGGCCGCCGCCGAGTTCCGCTGGGGCAGTGCCGACCTGGCCGGCCGCCACGTGGGCGTGTCCGGGGTCGGCAAGGTCGGGCACCTCCTCGTCGGCCACCTCGTCGAGGCCGGGGCGCGCGTGTCGGTCACCGACGTCTCACCCGCCGCGATCGCGCGCGTCCGGACCGCTCACCCTTCGGTCGAGGTGGTGGCCGACAACGAGACGCTGCTGCGCACGCCGCTGGACGTGTACGCGCCGTGCGCGATGGGCGGGGCTCTCGACGACGTGACCGTGCCGCAGCTGGGCGCCGAGATCGTGTGCGGGGCCGCGAACAACCAGCTGGCCCACCCCGGCGTCGACAAGTCGCTGGAGGACCGCGGCGTGCTGTACGCGCCGGACTACCTGGTGAACGCGGGTGGGGTGATCCAGGTGAGCGACGAGCTGCACGGGTTCGACTTCGAGCGGGCCCGGCGCAAGGCGGCGGGCATCTTCGCCACCACGAAGGCGGTGTTCGAGCTGGCCAGGTCGGAGGGTGTGCCGCCGGCGACCGCCGCGGACCGGCTCGCCGAACGCCGCATGTCGGAGGTGGGCAGGCTGCGCTCGATCCTCACCACCGGTTCTTGATCCACGTCGGATTCCCCAGCAATATTCTGAAGAATATTCGCATATTGCGGGTCCCCCGGCGCCGGTGTTCCGGCACCGGGGGACCCGCAACCGGTCAGCCGCTCTTACGGCGGAAGGTGCGTTTTCCCGCGACCGGGCCGTGGCCGTGCACGTGACCGGCCTTCTCGCCGGAGTGGCCCGGGCGGTCTGCGCCGCGCGCGTGTGCCTGCTTGCGTTCGAGGGCCTCGCGGAACCTGCGCTTGACCTCGTCTTCGGGTTCACCTGGTGACGCGCTGTTTTCGGACATCCGGCCTCCTGGGGTGGCACGCGTTGGTCCTCCAGCCTCCCAGGGCGACGGGGTGCCGTCGAGCCGTTTTCGTCACGATTTGCGGCCAGGGTCGCCGGCAGACCGACACGAGGGAGCTAGGGTTACGCCATGGCGAAGTCTGCTCCCGTGCCCGGCCGTCCGCGTTCCCGGGACGCCGCGGGTCTGCCCGCTGTCACACCGGACCGGATCATCGATGCCGCACTGGAGTTGACCGCCAGGCACGGCGTCGAGACCTGGACGCTGCGCCAGCTCGCCGGCGCCGTGGACGCCTACCCCGCCGTCATCTACCACCACGTCGGTGACCGGGACACGGTCGTCACCGCGGTGGTCGACCGGGTGATAGCGAAGTACGAGCTGCCGGACGAGAACATGCCGTTCCGGGACTGGTGGCGCCAGTTCCTCACGAACCTGCGCACCGTGTTCATGCAGTACCCGGGCGTCGCGCGCCGCGTCGCGCTCAACGGCCCCTCGGTGCAGGCGGGCGGACCCACTGTGGACCGTGCGATGAGGACGCTGCTCGAGGCCGGGTTCGACCAGGACGAGGCGGCCATGGTGTGCCGTCTGCTCGTCAGCCAGGCCTGCCTGTTCATCTCGCTGGAGGACGACCAGCGCCGGGCGCGCGAGGCGAAGGACAAGATCTCCGCAGGCTGGGGCGCCCCGCCCGCGAACCCGGAGCTGTCCGGGCTCGCGACGCTCAACGAGTCGGTGCAGGGACGGCTTTCGGACCCGGAGAAGAACCAGGACTACTTCGCGGAACTGTTCGACTACGCGATCGACCGCGTTCTCGACGGCGTCGAGAAGCGCCTGGAGGAGATCCGGGGCTCCTGACACGCGACAAAGGGGGGCCGCACCGTCACCGGTGCGGCCCCCCTTCGTCATTCACGGCTCGGTCAGGGACAGACGATCTTGGGTTGCGGGTTGTAGCGCACGGTCCGCGTCTCGCGCTTGACCTCGCGCCCGCTCTTGACGTCGCGCAGCACCCGGGTGTCGGTGGTGGTGAAGCCCTGCGCCCCGTTGGAGGGCTTGCAGTTCTGCGCCGGGCCGGGCTTCTCCTGCGGTGCCACGAACCTCGTCTTGGCTCCCGGGATCGACTCGACGTCGTACCGCTTGGTGCCCCACAACTTGACCGTGATCGACGAGGACGTCCAGATCGTCTGGATGGCCACGCCGGTGTCGGAGTCGTTGGTGAACTTCAGGTCGATGACGCTGCTGCCGTTGGGGTTCTGGAACACGGTCGCTTCCCGCGCGGCGGGGTAGCGGCTGATGTAGTAGCTGTGCTCCTTGTGGCCCGCGTCCTTCATCCCGGCGAAGTAGGCCGCGTTGTACAGCGTGGTGGCGAACTGGGAGATACCGCCACCGACCTCGCGGGCCGGGGCGCCGTTCTCGATGACGCCGGCCTCGACGTAGCCCTGCGCCTTGCCGCGGGGGCCGGTGAACCCGTTGAGGCTGAACGTCTCGCCCGGCTTCACGATCGCGCCGTTGACCTTCTGCGCGACCGTGCGGATGTTGACGCCGGAGTCGGCCGCGAACCCCCCGGTGCTGAACTCACCGATCACCTCCGTGATGCCGAGTTGGTTGGCCTGCTCGGTGGTGACCTTCGCCGGTGTCTCCCGGTACTTCGCGACCAGCTCGTGCGGGCCGGGCGCCTTGAGCACGTCGATCACCGGCTGCAGGGTCGGGTCCCAGTCGACTCCCTTGCCGTCCACCGACGGTTCGACCGTGGGCCGCCCGCCGCTGAACACGATCTGCGCGTCCTTGCCCTCCTTCTCCGAGGGCTTGAGCTGCGGCCCGGCCGCCTCGACGAGCTTGCCGTTGTCGATCTTCGGCACGAGGGCGCCGCTCTCGCCCGGCTCGAACGTCAGCGCCCCGGCGACGGCTTCCGGCGCCACCGTCGCGTCGACGCCCTCGCCGTGGATGATCAGCGGCGCCGACACCGCGGGCCGGGCGAAGCCGTCCAGCGTGGCCTGCACCGCTTCCGCGGAGACCCGCACCGGGGTGGTCTCGATGGGCAGCTCGAGGGTTTCGCCGGTGGCCCAGTTGCGCAGCACCTCGGCCTTGGCGCCTGCGGCATCGAGCTTCTGGCCGGGCCGCGGCGGCACCGCCACCGGCTCGGCGCCCTCGAACCGGATGGTGCCCTCGACGGGCAGCCGGTCGGTGCGGTCGCGCAGCTGCTCGACCGCGGCGCTGAGCTTCGCGTCGTCGGCGTGCGTGACCACCCCGACCTCACGGTCGGTGAAGAAGGACGCCAGACGCGTGAACGGGTTGAGCGGCTGGTCGCCCGCCTGGTCCAGAGTGGACGGCCAGTCGAGGGCGAGGCCCGCGGTGCGCGGGTCGATCGCCGCGGTGGCGTCACCGGCGCGCACCGGGAAGGTCTGGGTGAGCCGCGGCTCGATCTCCTCCCGCAGCTCGCTCTCGGCGGCACTGCGCTTGAGCCCGCCGACGTCGACTCCCGCCACCGTGACGCCTCGCGGCACCGTGCCCTGGCTGACGAGCAGGTCGACGGCGTAGAGCGCGGCCAGCACACCGAGCACGGACGCCGCCACGATCGCCGCGCGCTTGCCGGTCTTCTTCTTGCGCGGCGGCTCCTGTTGGGCCGGCAGCACGTCGGTGACCGGGGCCATGACCTCGGTGCGCTCATCGTCGGACGTGGGCCACGCGGGTTCCTGCGTCAAGGCACACCCCTCCTGATCCGGACAACCCGGATGAAGGTTACGGGCGAGGTCTTCGGCGCCCTGCTCCGGGTGGTCCGGCGTGATACACCGGTGACCATGCGGTTGCTCATCACCTCCGACACCCACGTGCCGAAGCGGGCGCGCGACCTGCCGGAACGGCTGTGGCGGGAGATCGCGCGCGCCGACGTCGTGGTGCACGCCGGTGACTGGGTGGACGTGGCGCTGCTGGACGAGGTGCAGGCGCGTGGCAAGCGGCTGATCGCGGTGTGGGGCAACAACGACGGTCCGGCTTTGCGGGCGCGGTTGCCCGAGGTGGCCCACGCGGAGCTCGACGGCGTGCGGCTGGCCGTGGTGCACGAAACCGGCCCGGCGAAGGGCCGTGAACAGCGGTGCGCCCGCGATTTCCGGGACACCGACGTGCTGGTGTTCGGGCACAGCCACATCCCGTGGGACACCGTCGCGGACACCGGGTTGCGTCTGCTCAACCCCGGTTCCCCGACCGACCGGCGCAGGCAGCCTGAGCACACGTACCTGACGGCGCGGATCAGCGGCGGGAAGCTGGGGCAGGTGCGGCTGCACGCGCTGCCCGCGCGCGCCTGACGAAGCCGCTACTCCGACTCGGTCCGCGCGGTCCCGTTCGCCGCGGCCCGCGCCTGAGGCACGCTGACCTCGCCTGGCGGCTGGGCGAGCATGCGCGCGACGCCGGTGAACGGGCCGTCCCCGATGGTGGGGTCCGCCGAGCGCAGCAGCCCGAGCCCGATCGTGATGCTGAACAGCGCGTAGGCGGCGTGCCGGGGGTCCATCGGCAGCCGCACGCCGAGCCGGTGCGCGTTGCTGGTGAGCAGGCCGGCCACCTGGTCGGCGATCTGGGCGTTGCTGCGCGCCAGGTGCTCCAGCAGCTCCGGGTCGTGCCGGCAGTGCAGCAGGTACTCCGTCTCCAGCCGGATCCACTCCTGGTCGTCGGACCCGGCGGCCCACGACGTGAAGACGCGAAGCAAGTCGTCCAGGCCACCGGTGCGGGACAGGGCGGCGCCGATCGTCATCGCCTTGTCCGCGCGCACCCCCTCCAGCACCGCGAGGCACAGCTCGTCCTTGTTGCGGAAGTTCGAGTACACGGCGCCCTTGGAGAAGCCGGCTTCGTCGGCCACGCGCTCCAGCGACGTCGCGGTGAAACCGTCGCGCAGGAACAGTTCGGTGGCGGTGGCGAGCAACCGTCTGCGGGTGTGCGCCTGGCTCTCGGCGCGGGTCAGTCGGGCCATGCCGCACACTGTAGAGCGCGGTTTGAACTGCGTTTAAACAGGTCGCGATGAATCCCCGAACGGGTGAAGCCGGCTACGCGGGCAGCGTGCGGAACACCATCCCGGCGTTCGTCAACCGGGTCAGCAGCGCGTCGCCCATCGCCGCGGCGGGCGACAGCTGCCCGGCCCGCGTGGGCAGGTCGTCCAGCGCCAGGCACAGCGCCGACTCGGCCAGCATCTTCGCCGTCTCGTCGTAGCCCGGGTCGCCACCGGACACCTCGGTCACGACGCGCTTGCCGCCGCCGTCGCCGGTGAACCGCACCGCGAACCACGACTTGGCCCGGCGCTGCTCGCTCGGCCCCTCGCCGGGCTTGCGCAGGTTGCCCAGCGCCGTGCGCACCGGCGGCAGCTGGGCCAGCGCGACGGCGGCGCCCACCCCGGCGAGCCCGCCCGCGAGCACCGGGAGGTGCTTGACCGCCGCGTAGTGGCTGTAGGCGAAGTCCGGTCCGTAGGCGGGAAGTTCGCGGGCCGAGGCGACCACGATCTGCGGGTCGATCGTCGGCAACGGCACCAGCCAGTGGCCGGTCTCGCCGTCCCGACGCGGCGTGCCGGTGACCGCCCGGACCCGGCGACCCGCGGGCTCGTGCTGCACCTTCCGCCGCTCCCGCGCCGCCCGCAGCATCGGCAGCAGCCGCGACGCGGCGCCGAGCGCCGAGGCGTACGTGCCGCCGGAGAAGGCCGCGCCCAGGCGGAGCTGCCCGCGCACCCGGATCGGCGCGTCGTCGGGCAGCTTCTTGACCGTGTAGTACACGCCGAGGTCGTGCGGGATCGAGTCGAACCCGCACGCGTGCACCAGGCGCGCGCCGGTCTCGGCGGCGCGGGCGTGGTGGCGGACGTACATCAGGTCGGTGAACTCGGGCTCACCGCACAGGTCCACGTAGTCGGTGCCCGCTTCGGCGCACGCCGCGACCAACGGCTCGCCGTACCGCACGTACGGGCCGACGGTGGTGATCACGACCTTCGTCGAGCTCGCGACCGCTTGCAGCGAGGCCGGATCGGTGACGTCGGCGTGCAGCAGCGGCAGCTGGGCGAAGTCCGGCCCGAGACCGGCGCGCACGTCCTCCAGCTTGGCGCGGTTGCGGCCGGCCAGCGCCCAGCGGCAGCCCCCCGGGGCGTGCCGCGCCAGGTACTCCGCGGTGAGCCTGCCGGTGAAACCGGTGGCGCCGAACAGGACCACGTCGTAAACCATGCGGGCCACCCTAACGGCTCGCGGGCCTGCGATCGGGAATCCGGTGGACGACTGCGACGACTGCGATAACTGCGACGACTGCGACCATGGACGCGTGTGGACCATCGAACCGATCGCGGCGGCCGACCCGGCGGCGCGGGCGATCCTGCGCGAGTACTTCGACCACGTGGCGAGCAGGTACTACGGCAGGCCCGCGACGCGGGCCGAGGTGGAGCAGGCCATGGTGGACGAACCCAGCGACGACCTCGTCCCGCCCACCGGGCTGTTCCTGATCGCCGCGTACCACGATGCGGTGATCGGGTGCGTCGGTGTGCGCGTGGCCGACCTCACGACCGCCGAACTGACCCGGTTGTACGTCCGGCCGGGATCGCGCGGTCGCGGGGCGGGCGAAAGGTTGCTCGGCGCGGCCGAAACCGCAGCTCAGCGCCTGGGTGCGCGCGTCATGCGGCTGGACACGCGCCACGACCTGGTGGAAGCCCGAAAGCTCTACGCCAAACACGGTTACCGCGAGATCGAAGCCCCTGTTCAACGCTTGTACGCCGATCACTGGTTCACCAAGCGCCTGGCCCCGGACCGGCAGGTGTAGTGGCCGGACAACCGGGGTAGTCCTGCGCCCAACGAGATGGTCGCGGAGGTGAGGTCGAGATGGCGGACACGTCACGGCTCCCGGCGCCGGTCGCCGGAACGTGGGAGTGGCAGCGGCACGGCAACTGCCGGAACCTGGACAGTGCGGTGTTCTTCCACCCGGACGGCGAGCGGGGGTTCGCACGGGCGGACCGGGTGGCGCGCGCGAAGCAGATCTGCCTGTCCTGCCCGGTGATCGTCGAATGCAGGCACCACGCGCTCACCGCGGAGGAGCCCTTCGGCGTCTGGGGTGGACTGGACGAGACCGAGCGCCGCGCGATGATCACGCGCCGCAAGCAGCTGCTGTCCAGCGCTGAGGGGGAGCAGGAGTGCGTTTCGGTTACACGCTGATGACCGAGCAGGCCGGACCGAAGGAACTGGTGCGGCACGCGGCGGCGGCCGAGCAGGCGGGGTTCGCGTTCGAGGTCATGAGCGACCACTATTCGCCGTGGCTCGACGAGCAGGGCCACGCCCCGTACGCGTGGAGCGTGCTGGGGGCGGTCACGCAGGTGACCGAACGGGTGGACTTGCTGACGTTCGTGACCTGTCCGATCATGCGCTACCACCCGGCGGTGGTCGCGCAGAAGGCGGCCACGATCTCGTTGTTGTCCGGTGACCGGTTCACGCTGGGGCTCGGCGCGGGGGAGAACCTCAACGAGCACGTCGTCGGTCGGGGCTGGCCGCCGGTGAACGTGCGGCACGAGATGCTGAGCGAGGCGGTGGCCATCATCGGCGACCTCTTCGACGGCGGCTACGTCAACTACGCGGGCAAGCACTACCGGGTCGACTCGGCGAAGCTGTGGGACCTGCCCGAGGCGCGCACCCCGATCGGTGTCGCGGTGTCCGGCAAGCAGTCGGTGTCCCGGTACGCACCGGTCGCCGACGCGCTCATCTCCACCGAGCCCAAGCCGGACCTGATCCGCGACTGGGACGCCGAGCGCGCGCAGCTGGGACAGGAGCCCTCGCGCAAGTACGCGCAGCTGCCGATCAGCTGGGACCCGGATCCGGACGTGGCCAAGCAGCGCGCCCACGAGCAGTTCCGGTGGTTCGCGGGCGGCTGGAAGGTCAACGCCGAGCTGCCGGGCACGCCGGCTTTCGCCGGCGCCACCCAGTTCGTCACCCCGGACGACGTCGCGCAGTCCATCCCGTGCGGCCCGGACGTGGAGCCGATCGTGCAGGGCGTGCGCGCCTTCGCCGAAGCCGGTTTCACCGACCTGGCGCTGATCCAGATCGGCGGCGCTCACCAGGACGGGTTCTTCGAGTTCGCGTCGAAGGAACTGCTGCCCGCCCTGTCCGAGGCCTACCCGGGCTGAGCGGGGTTCAGGAGATCAGATCGCCGTCGCGCGTGATCATCGCGCGCAGTTTGGTGAGTGCGCGGTGCTGCGTCACGCGAACGTTGCCCGCGGAGATGCCCAGCGCCTCGGCTGTCTCGTTCGCCGACAGTCCCACCGCGATCCGCAGCGTGAGGATTTCCCGCTGCAACCGGGGAAGCGTGGCGAGCAGTTTCGTCATCCGGTCCCCAAGGTCGACGTCGAGCGCGTGCTTCTCGGGCTCGTTGTCGACCAGTGGCCGCTCCGGCAGTTCGGCGACCGGATCGGACCGGTCGCGCGACACGAGGCGGTAGGCGTCGGCCACCTTGTTCGACGCGATGGCGTGCACCAGGTAGAGGAACGAGCCCCCGCGGTCCTGGTACTGCGGCAATGCGTGCAGCACGGCGAGGCAGACCTCCTGCGCCACGTCGTCGGCGGACAGGTAGGACAGGTCGCGCCCGCCCAGTCGCGCGCGGCAGTACCGCACGGCCACCGGGGTGATCATCTCGATCAGGCACGCCATCGCGGCGTCGTCACCGGTGGCGGCCTCGCGGACCACCGGGTCGAGTTCTTCTTTCGTCAGCCGTTGCCCTGCCCGAGGAAACGCCCGGGGGGTCAGTCCCGGCGCCTCGGGCTCGGTTCTTCCGGCGGTGGTAGGCAGGACGGTACGCATGGTCGGCTCCCCAACGACATCACGCTGCCCGTCGACCGGTCGCCGTCGGGGGCCCGCGTTGCTTGTTACTCTCGGTGATCGGGCACTCCCTCTAAGTCCCTGCCAGCCCGTCACCGATGCGACTGTGCGTAATCGTAAGCGGAGTCTGTTCGGCAGTCCAGTTTTCAACTAGGCATCGGGCGCACATTCCCCATTTGCAGCAACCGGCCGCTTGTTGGCGCTCGGTCGGTGCGTGAACCGAGCATGCGCGAGCAGTTGAACGCAGTTTGTGACACGCCTTCGTCGTCTGGAACAACGCGCAGGTCATCGCGGTGTGAAGACCCACCAACGGAGGAGTGCGAACCGGATGGCGCCCCCGAGCGCGCTCGTGGCGGCGAGGGTGATGGCCTGCAACGCCGCTGACGGGTCCGGGGTGAACAGGTGCAACGACAGCAGGACCACCGAGCCGTACGTGGCGTAGAAGGCGAACGTTCCGATGGACTGCAGGTGCAGCCGAACGGGTGAGGCGGGAACGCCGGCGAAGGTGACTCGGCGCTGGAACTCCGTGTTGGCGACGGTGGTCAGCGCGACCGCGAGCACGTTCGCGATCAACGCGCCGAGGAGCGGTCGGGCGCCGAGGAACAGCAGTTCCTGCAGTCCGGTCGTCAGCGCGCCGGCCACGACGTACCAGGCGACCGGGTGGGGTGCGAAGGGGTGCCGCGGTGTCGTGCCCCTCGCCCACGTCGCCGTCATGACGCGGAATTTACCTACCCTCAGCAATCATTTGTACAGTACAAGCACGTGAGCTTGATCTCGGGTTTGCCCGCTGCCCCGCTCGGATACCCCGTGGCGGAAGCAGTAGATGAGGAGGACCGATGAGTGAGGCTCATGGCCATCCTGTCCCCGACGCGGTGGAGAGTGATCCGGCCGCGCTGAACAGCGCGGAGGATCTCGACGAAGACCGCATGCGCGTCGATCCGCTCGAGGAGGGCGTTGAGCCGCCGGAGGGGTACGCCGTCTCCGACCGGTTCGGCACGACGCCGAACGAGCAGCGCGAGGGGGAGAGCCTCGACCAGCGCCTGGCGGAGGAACGGCCCGATGTGCAGCCGGAGGATGTGCCCGCCGACGAGGCCCGCACGGGTGAGGACACCGGCCGATACGGCGCCGACGCTGGGCAAACGCTCGGCGACTCGGTCGACCAGATGGCTGACAACCCACCCGGCTCGGTGCCGGATGCCATCCGCACCCCACCATCCGAACCGGTGTGATGCCAGTCACAAACGGGGTGACCTGCCGAAACGCAGCGTGATCACCGATGACGGCCGGTGCAGAACAGCGCAGGTCGCGGTGTGCCCCTACGGTCGGACGTACGAGTGCACGTGACGTGAAAGGGACTGACACGATGCTCGCATTGACCGATGCCGCCGCCCAGGCGATCAGCGCCTTGACGGCTCAGGAAGGCCAGACCGACAACGGTGGCCTGCGCTTCGCCGTGCAGGCCCAGCAGGACAGCGGTGCCCAGCTCGCGCTGTCCGTGGCTCCCGCTCCCGAGGAGGGGGACCAGGTCGTGGGCTCGGACGGAGGAGCCAAGGTGTTCCTCGAGCCGCAGGCCGCGATGTTCCTCGACGACAAGGTCCTGGACGTCCAGCAGGACGAGCAGGGACAGCTCAACTTCGCCGTCCTGCCGCAGCAGGAGGCGCCGGGCGCCCCCACCGCCTGACACGTGAAGACTTCCGCTGAGGGAGGACGCCGGATCGGCGTCCTCCCTCAGCGTTGTGTATGTCGGTGTGTTCCGGGCGTCAGAAGTGGTGCAGCAGCTCGGGGAACGAGCCGAGTCGCAGCACCCGCTCGGCGGTGTCGGCGATGTCGTGGGTGTCGTCGAGCTCCAGCACCCAGGTGTTGGCGTTCGGGATGAACACCGCGCTCAGCCCGGCCGCCAGCGCCGGGAGGATGTCCGATCGCGGGGAGTTGCCGATCATCCACGTCGTCTCCGGCGGGAGCATCCGCTCCACCGCGAGCCCGCGGTACACCCCGGTGTCCTTCTCCGGGACGATCCGCACCTCGCGGAAGTGGTGCGCGATGCCGGAGGCGTCCACTGTGCGCTGCTGTTCCTCCCGGTCGCCCTTGGTGAGCAGCATCAGCTCGTGCCGCGCGCCCAGCGCGTCGAGCGTGTCCGCGACACCGGGGATCAGTTCGACCTCGTGGTGGATCAGCGCGTGCGCCAGCTCCTCGATCCGGGCGCGGTCGGCCGCGGTCGCGGGCCGCGCGCTCGATGTCGTTGAGGGTCGCCCGCACCTGCGTCCGGTCGAGCGTCGGATGGGCGATCCAGTCCAGGTAGTCCTCGACGACCCGCTCGAAGATGACGTTGTTCTCCCACAGCGTGTCGTCGGCGTCGAGGATCAGGACCTGGTTGTCGAATCGCATGCGGGGAGGTTAGGAGGTTCCGCCCCGCGGGCGCACCTTGTCAAGCGAAGAACTCGACGAGGGTGCGGGCGATCCGGCCGGGGGCGTTCTCCGTGGGGATGTGGTCCGCTCCCGGGATGCGGGTGAGCGTGGTCCGCGGGATCTCCGAGGTGAACTTCTCGGCGTACTCCACCCTCTCGTCGACGTCGTCCTCGCCCCAGATCAGCAACTTGGGCGTTGTGGACCGCCGCAGCGCGGGCACGAGATCAAGGGTGTAGCGGTTGTCGGCCGCGCCCGCCATGGCCAGCCACGAGCGTCCGACCCGCGGATCGGTCCACGGCTCCAGGTACTCGGCGATCCGCCGCTCGGTGGCGGCACCGGCCAGCGCCCCTGTCACGGCCCGCCGCCGGGCGGCGAGGATCTCATCGACGGTGGTCGCCGCGGCGACCACCGGGTCCCGGTACCGGCGCACGTGGGGAGCGGGCCAGGAGTCGTAGACGACCGAGTTGACCAAGGCCAGCCGGGACACCTCCAGCTGATCGTGGGCGAGGAGGTGCTGGGCGACGGCACCGCCGATGTCATGACCCGCCACAGCGATCGGCCCGGAGATCTCCAGTGCGGACGCGAATCGCACCACCCAATCCGCGAGTGCGGGCACCGTGGCCGTTTCCAGGGTGAGCTCGCCTCCCGAGCGGCCCAGGCCAGGGAAATCGACCGCGAAGGGCCGCAGCCCGGCCGCGGCGAGGCGGCCGAGCACCGGCTGCCACACCCGGCTCCAGTACGTCCCGTGCAACAGCAACACGGCCGGGCCGTCCTGCTCCGCGGTGTCCGCCGTCAGGTAGCTGGCCGGTTCACCGTCGACCTGGACCGTGGTACGGAGCACGCCCGTTTCGATGCTTTCACTCATGGGACCACTGTGTCCGGGAGATCCCGCTCGGCCGAGAGTCTGAAAAGACATCAATGGGTATATTTCTGCCATGTACCGCCCTCGGGTGGTGGCCTTGGTCAACCCACCGCAGTCCCCCTTCGAACTCGCCTGCGCTGCCGAGGTCTTCGGCGCCGACCGGCAGGACCTGCCCGCTCGCTACGACTTCCGGATCTGCGCCGAGCGCCCCGGTCCCCTGCGAACCACCATCGGCTACACGATGCTCGTCGACGCGGGGCTGGAGGCCCTGCAGGAGGCGGACACGGTGGTCATCCCCGGCTGGCAGCCGCCCGGCGCGCCGGCGTCGCCTGCCGTCATCGAGTCGCTGCGGGCCGCTCACCAGCGCGGGGCGCGGATCGTCGCCGTCTGCACAGGGGCGTTCGTGATCGCCCAGGCGGGCCTGCTCGACGGCCGCCGTGCCACCACCCACTGGCGTCAAACCGCCCAGCTCGCCGCCGCCTTCCCCGAGGTGCAGGTGGACCCCGACGTGCTTTACGTGGACCACGGCGACGTGGCGACCAGCGCCGGAACCGGCGCGGGTATCGACCTGTGCCTGCATCTCGTGCGTTGCGACCACGGTGCGGCCTACGCCGCCCAGATCGCCCGGAACATGGTGCTGCCGCCACACCGGGAGGGCAGCCAGCTCCAGTACGCCACCCGGCCCGCACCGGCCAGAACGGACGAGTCGCTGGCACCACTGCTGGAGTGGGCCACCTCCCAGCTCCGCACCCTGACCGTCGGCGGACTCGCCGAACGCGCTGGGATGTCCAGTCGAACCCTCGCCCGGCGGTTCACCGAACAGCTCGGCACCAGCCCGGGGCAGTGGTTGCTCGGCCGGCGCCTCGACGCGACACGGGTGCTCCTGGAACAGACCGACCTTCCGGTGGGGGCCATCGCCCTCCGGGTCGGTCTGGCCTCGGCGGTCAACCTGCGCCGCCGCTTCCGCGCGCACTTCGGCACCACACCGGGCGCCTACCGGCGGACGTTCGGCGAGAGCCGGCCGGAATCCCGGCAGCCCTCGGGGAAGTCGGACGCCGTCCGCGCGGCGGGATAGCCGCCGAGCTCAGGAAGTACCGCCGCCCGGCCGCACCTCGTTCACGGCGGGTTCACCCGCGAGCACCGCCGCGACGTTGCGCGCCGCGAGCAGCGCCATCTCGGTCCGCGTCTCGACCGTGGCTGAGCCGAGGTGCGGGGTCAGCACCACGTTGTCCAGCTCCAGCAGCCGCGGCTCGACGTCCGGCTCCTTTTCGAACACGTCCAGCCCGGCGCCCGCGATCTCGTGCCGCACCAACGCATCGGCCAGTGCCGTCTCGTCGACCACCGGACCGCGCGTGGTGTTGACCAGGTAGGCGCTGGGTTTCATCGCGCCGAGCGCCTCGGCGTCGATGAGGTGGCGCGTCTGCGGCGTCAGCGGGCAGTGCAGTGACACCACGTCGGAGGCGCGCAGCAGCTCGGGGAACGGGACGCGCTCGGCGCGCAGTTCCGACTCCACCTCCGGCCGGGCCCTCGACCGTCCGCTGTAGACGATGCGCATCCCGAACGCGCGGGCGCGCCGGGCCACCGCCTGCCCGATCTGGCCCAGCCCCACGATCCCGAGTGTCTTGCCCTGCAGCCCCGCGCCGAGCATGAACCCGAGGTGGAACGACCACGGCTCGCGTGCCCGCAGCAGCCGCTCGCCCTCGCCGATCCGGCGCGTGACCGCGAGCAGCAGGCCGAACGCGAGGTCGGCGGTGGCGTCGGTGAGCACGCCCGGCGTGTTGGTGACCGTCACGCCGCGCGCGGCGAGCGCGGGCACGTCGATGTTGTCGTAGCCGACGGCGACGTTGGCGACCACCCTCAGTCCGGGGCCGGCCGCGTCGGCCACCGAGCCGTCGATGCGGTCGTGCAGCATGCTGACCACCGCGTCGGCGTCGCGCACCGCTTCGCGCAGCTCGTCCGGGCTCAGGGCGCCGTCGCTGCCGTGCAGCCGCACCTCGCCCGCCTCGCGGAGCACCACCATTGCCGCTTCCGGAATCCGTCCCGTCACCACGATTCGCATGGGTTTCACCATGGCACGCCGCGCGGGCCCGCGACGGGTTCACTTGCGCCGGGTCCCGCGGTCGAGCTATGTTCAGATGTAGAACTAGTGTGCGGGATGCGAACGACTGCACAGGACTTCCGACCGAAAGCAGCGCAATGGCAGAGATAACGTCGCTCCGTGACGCCGTGGCTCAGCTCGTGCACGACGGCGACACGGTGGCTCTCGAGGGGTTCACGCACCTGATCCCGCACGCCGCGGGGCAGGAGATCATCCGGCAGCGGCGCACGGACCTGACGCTGGTCCGGATGACCCCGGACATCGTCTACGACCAGCTGATCGGAGCGGGTTGTGCGCGGAAGCTGGTCTTCTCGTGGGGTGGCAACCCGGGTGTCGGTTCGCTGCACCGCTTCCGCGACGCGGTGCAGAACTCGTGGCCGGTGCCGCTGGAGATCGAGGAGCACAGCCACGCGGGCATGGCCAACCGCTACGTCGCGGGCGCTTCCGGGCTGCCGTTCGCCGTGCTGCGCGGATACCGCGGCACCGACCTGCCCAGGCACACCGACACCATCAAGACGATCACCTGCCCGTTCACCGGCGAGGAACTCGCGGCGGTGCCCGCGATCAACCCGGACGTGTCGATCATCCACGCGCAACGGGCCGACCGCGCGGGCAACGTGCAGATGTGGGGTCTGGTCGGCGTGCAGAAGGAAGCGGTGCTGGCCGCCAAGCGCAGCCTGGTCACGGTCGAGGAGGTCGTCGACGAGCTGACCCCGGTGCCGGGTCAGGTCATCCTGCCCAGCTGGGCGGTCACGGCCGTCGCCGAGGTCCCGGGCGGCGCACACCCCTCCTACGCCTCGGGGTACTCCGAGCGCGACAACGAGTATTACGCGTATTGGGATTCCATTGGGCGGGAGAGGGACTCGTTCCGCGCATGGCTTGACGAGAAGGTGTTCGGCGTGGAGGTGGCCCGGTGACGACGACGGTCGAGCGGACGTACACGTCCGACGAGATGATGTCGGTGGCGGCGGCCCGCGCCCTCACCGGTGGCCAGCGCGTGTTCGTCGGCATCGGCCTGCCCTCCACGGCTGCCAACCTGGCCCGCCGCACCCACGCCGACGACCTCGTGCTGATCTACGAATCCGGCACGCTGGGCTCCAAGCCCACCCGGCTGCCCGCGTCGATCGGGGACGGCATCCTCGCCGACACCGCCGACGCCGTGATCAGCGTGCCCGAGGTCTTCAACTACTGGCTGCAGCCCGGCCGCATCGACGTCGGATTTCTCGGCGCCGCGCAGCTGGACAAGTTCGGCAACATCAACACCACCGTCATCGGCACCGACTACGCCGACCCCAAGGTCCGCCTGCCCGGTGCCGGTGGCGCGCCGGAGATCGCCGCGAACTGCCACGAGGTCTACGTCGTGGTGCGGCAGAGCAAGCGCAGCTTCGTCGACCAGGTCGACTTCATCACCTCGTTCGGTCACGGCCGCGGCAAGGGCGAGCGGGAGGAGCTCGGGCTGCCCGGTGCGGGCCCGACCCTGGTGATCACCGACCTCGGCGTGATGCGGCCGGACCCGGACACCGCCGAGCTGGTGCTCACCCAGATCCACGAGGGCGTCACGGTCGACCAGGTCAAGGAGGCCACCGGCTGGGACCTCAAGGTCGCCGCCGAGCTGACGACGACGCCCCCGCCCACCGAAGCCGAGCTGACGGCCCTGCGCGAGCTGAAGGCGGCGAAATGACCGACACGTACCTCCTCGACGCGGTCCGCACGCCGTTCGGCCGCTACGGCGGCGCGCTCGCGAAGGTCCGCCCCGACGACCTCGCCGCGCACGTGCTGCGGGAGCTGGCTTCCCGCAACGACCTCGACCCCGGCACGGTGGACGAGGTGGTGTTCGGCGACGCCAACCAGGCGGGTGAGGACAACCGCAACGTGGCGCGGATGGCGGCGCTGCTCGCCGGCTGGCCGACGTCGGTTCCCGGCACCACGGTGAACCGGCTGTGCGGGTCCGGGTTGGACGCGGTCATGCAGGCCAGCCGCACCATCGCGACCGGCGACGCGTCGCTGGTGGTGGCGGGCGGCGTGGAGTCGATGACCCGCGCGCCGATGATCCTGACCAAGCCGGAGAAAGCGTATTCAGCCGCCAGCCAGACGCTGCACTCGAGCACCCTCGGCTGGCGGATGGTCAACCCGGAGATGCCCGAACGGTGGACGATCTCGCTGGGCGAGAGCACCGAGCGGTTGGCGGAGAAGTACGGCATCAGCCGCGCCGCGCAGGACGAGTTCGCCCTGCGCAGTCACCTCAACGCGGCGAAGGCGTGGGACGCGGGCTTCTACGACGACCACGTCGTGCCCGTGCCCGGCACCGACCTGGTCCGCGACGAGGGCATCCGCGCCGACTCGACACTGGAGAAGCTGGGCAAGCTCAAGCCCGCGTTCCGTGCGGGCGGCACCATCACCGCGGGCAACGCCTCGCCCCTCAACGACGGCGCCTCCGCCGTGCTGCTGGGCGACCAGGCCGTGGCCGACCGGCTCGGCAAGGCGCCGCTGGCGCGGATCGCGGGCCGTGGCGCGGCGGGGGTCGACCCGGACGTGTTCGGCATCGGGCCGGTGCGGGCGGCGGAGATCGCGCTCGAGCGGGCCGGCATCGGGTGGGACCAGCTGGCCGCGGTCGAACTGAACGAGGCGTTCGCCGCGCAGTGCCTGGCCTGCTTCGCCGACTGGCCGAAGCTCGACCCGGCAATCGTGAACGTCAACGGTGGCGCGATCGCGATCGGACACCCGCTGGGTGCCTCCGGTGGCCGGGTTCTCGCGTCGCTGGCCTACGAGCTGCGCCGCCGCGGCGGCGGCTACGGGCTGGCCGCGATCTGCATCGGCGTGGGCCAGGGGCTCGCGGTCGTGCTGGAAGCGTAGGGAGAAAGGAACCGTTGCCATGGCAGCACCGACGAGTGACAAGCTGATCCTGCCGCGTTACCGGCGGGATCCGGAGGGCACGCACCCGCCGCTGAACTCGCCCGGGTACCGCTCGACGCAGCTGCGGTACCCGAAGCAGCCGCTCGTCCTGCTGCCGCAGATGCTCACCGAGGTGACCGGGCCCCTGCTCGGGCCCGGTCGCGTCGGCGAGCTGGACAACGACCTCACCCGGCAGCACGCCGAGGAGCCGCAGGGGCAGCGCATCCTGGTGCACGGCCGCCTGCTCGACGGTGACGGGCGGGGCATCCCGAACTCGCTGGTCGAGATCTGGCAGGCCAACGCGGGCGGGCGCTACCGGCACATCGGTGACAACTGGCCCGCTCCGCTCGACCCGAACTTCGACGGCGTCGGCCGCACGATCACCGACTCCGAGGGCCGCTACGAGTTCACCACCATCAAGCCCGGCGCCTACCCGTGGAAGAACCACGACAACGCATGGCGGCCCGCGCACATCCACTTTTCGGTGTTCGGGCAGGCGTTCACGCAGCGCCTGGTGACCCAGATGTACTTTCCGGACGACCCGTTGTTCTTCCAGGACCCCATCTTCAACTCGATCCCGGACGAGAAGGCGCGGCAGCGGATGATCTCGCGGTTCGACTACAGCCGCACCACCGATCACTGGGCACTGGCGTTCGAGTTCGACATCGTCGTGCGGGGCCGGGACCAGTCGGTGTTCGAGAACGAGGAGGACGAAGAGGAATGACCACCCCTTCGCAGACCGTCGGCCCCTACCTCGCGATCGGGCTGCCCTGGGAGGACGGCCCGGCGGTGGTTCCCGAGGGCACCGAGGGCGCGGTGTGGATCCGCGGCACCGTCACCGACGGCGAGGGCAACCCGGTGCCGGACGCGATGGTCGAGACCTGGCAGGCCGATCCGCAGGGCCGGTTCGACCACCCCGACGACCCACGAGGCCGCGTGCCGGGTTTTCGCGGGTTCGGCCGCTGCCCGACCCAACCGGACGGCAGCTACGAGATCCGCACGCTGCTCCCGGGCGCGGTGCCCGGCGAGGGCGGCGCCGTGCAGGCCCCCCACATCGACGTCTCGGTGTTCGCGCGCGGCCTGCTGAACCGGGTCGTCACGCGCATCTACTTCCCGGACAACGCCGAGGCCAACGCCGCGGACGCGGTCCTGAACTCGGTTCCGCAGGAGCGGCGCGGCACGCTGATCGCGGCGAAGACCGCCGACGGGTACCGCTTCGACGTGCGTCTGCAGGGTGAGGCTGAGACAGTGTTCTTCGATGTCTGACCTGTTCGACCCGATGCTGGCCGCGGGGCCGGTCCGCGACGAGGTCTCCGACACCGCGTGGTTGCGGGGACTGCTCGACGCGGAAGCCGCGCTGGCCGGTGCCGAGGCCGACGCCGGGGTCATCCCGCGCGAGCACGCCGACCGGATCGCCGAGGTGGCCCGCACGGGCCGCTTCGACCCCGCCGCCATCGGGACGGCCTCGGTCGGCGTCGGCAACCCGGCGGCGCCGCTGGTGCGGGAGCTCACCGCGCAGGTCGGCGGTGCGGCGGGCCGGGTCGTGCACCTGGGCGCCACCAGCCAGGACATCGTGGACACCGCGGCGATGCTGGTGTCCGCCCGCGCGGTGCGCGTGCTGCTCGACGCCGTCGAGGGCTGCGCCGACCGATTCGCCGAGCTGGCGCGGGAACACACCGGGACCGTCCAAGCTGGACGAACGTTGCTGCAGCAGGCCCTGCCGGTGACGTTCGGGCTCCAGCTCGCGGGCTGGTTGTCCGGATTGGACGCGGCCGCCGACCGGTTGCGGGCGCAGCGCTTCGCGGTGCAGTTGGGCGGGGCCACCGGCACGCTGGCGTCGTTGGGCGAACACGGCCCTGCCGTGCTGTCCGCGTTCGCAGGCAGGCTTGGGCTGGACGAGCCCGCGTTGCCCTGGCACACCGAGCGCACCCGGATCGCGGAGCTGGCCGGCGCGCTCGGCGAACTGTCCGGTGTGGTCGCCGCGGCGGCGCGCGCGCTCGTGCTGCTGGCGCAGACCGAGGTGGGTGAGGTCGCCGAGGTGGCCGAGGGCAGCGGTGGGTCGTCCACCATGCCGCACAAGCGCAACCCGGTGGCGGCGGTGGCGGCGAGCGCCGCGGCTCAGCAGGCACCGGGGCTCGTCGCGACCCTGCTCGGTGCGATGGCGCAGGAGCACCAACGCGCCGCCGGGTCGTGGCACGCCGAGTGGCGCCCGCTCGCCGAACTGCTGCGCAGCACCGGCTCGGCGGTGCACTGGCTGCGCACCAGCCTCGATCGGCTCCGGGTCGACACCGGGCGGATGCGGGACAACCTCGACCTCACGCGTGGCGCGTTGCTGTCCGAACGGGTCACCACCGCCCTGGCCGCCGAGACCGGGCGGCTGGAAGCGCACGACGCGGTGAGCGCGTGCACCCGGCGCGCCCTGGCGGGTGAGGGCGAGCTGGCCGACCTGCTCGCCGCGGACGAGCTGGTGGGTGGGCACCTGTCCCGCGAGCGGATCGGCGAGCTGCTGGATCCGGCCGACTACCTGGGCAGCGCGCGGATCTTCGTCGACCGCGCGCTGACCGCGCACGAGAAGCGGAAGGGAACTTCGTGAAGGTCCACTACGAGACCGCGGGTGAGAGCAACGGCGACAACGGTGACGTCGTCGTGTTGAGCAATTCCATCGGCAGCAACCTGCACATGTGGGACCCACAGGTGACACCGTTGGTGGACGCCGGATTCCGCGTCGTCCGCTACGACACCCGCGGGCACGGCCGCTCGCCGGTGCCCGCCGGACCCTACTCGATCGCCGACCTCGGCGGCGACGTCGTCGAGCTGCTCGACACCCTCGGTGTGGACTCGGCGCACTTCGTCGGGCTGTCGCTGGGCGGGATGACCGGAGCGTGGCTCGGCAGCCACGCGCCCGAGCGGATCCGGTCACTGACCCTCACCTTCACCTCGGTGCGGCCGGGCAACGTCGACATGTGGACCGGGCGCGCGAAGCAGGTGCGCGCCGAGGGCATGGCCGCGATCGCCGAGGGCAGCATCGGGCGCTGGTTCACGCGGGACTGGATCGACGCCAACCCGGAGCAGGCCGGGGAGCTTCGGCAGATGACCGCGACCACCCCGGCCGAGGGGTACGCGTCGTGTTGCGAGGCCATCGCCGGGCTCGACCTGACCGGCGACCTCGCGACGATCACCGCGCCGACGCTGGTGATCTCCGGAGCCGATGACGCCGCCCTGCCGCCCGACCACGGCGCGCGGATCGCCGAGGGCGTCCCCGGCGCGCGCTTCGAGGTCCTCGACCACGCTGCCCACCTCGGCAGCTGGGAACAGGCCGAACGGTTCACCGGGCTGCTGCTCGACCACCTGGAGGGGGCGCGATGAGCGACGACCTGTACGACGCGGGGATGGCCGTGCGACGCGAGGTGCTCGGCGACGCGCACGTCGACCGCGCGACCGCGAACGCCACGGAGTTCACGCAGAAGTTCCAGGACTACATCACCCGCGCGGCGTGGGGTTCGGTGTGGACCCGGGACGGCCTGGACCGCAAGACCCGCAGCTGCATCACACTGGCCGTGCTGACGGCGCTGCACTGTCACGGCGAGCTGGCGATGCACGTCCGCGCCGCGATCGGCAACGGGCTGACCGCCGACGAGATCGGCGAGGTCCTGCTGCAGACCGGGGTCTACGCGGGTGTGCCCGCCGCGAACGAGGCGTTCGCCATCGCGCAGAAGACGCTCGCCGAGCTGGGTGAGCCGACCGCGCAGCCGCGCGGCGACGGCTGACCCGGGCCCCCGGCGCCCCCGGCCGAAGATAGATTGGCTGACATGGCGGAACCGACCGAACGCGGCGCGCACCACGTCCAGTCGCTGGAACGCGGCCTGGCCGTGATCCGCGCGTTCGACGCCGGCTCGCCCGAGCTGACGCTGTCCGACGTCGCGCGCGCCACCGGGCTCACCCGCGCCGCGGCCCGGCGGTTCCTGCTCACCCTCGTCGACCTCGGCTACGTCCGCACCGACGGCAAGTACTTCTCGCTCACCGCGCGCGTGCTGGAACTGGGGTACGCGTTCCTGTCCAGCATGACGTTGCCCGAGGTCGCGCAACCGCACCTGGAGCGGCTGTCGGCGGAGGTGCGCGAGTCGAGCTCGGTCTCCGTGCTGGAGGGCGCCGACATCGTCTACGTCGCGCGGGTCGCGGTGTCGCGGATCATGACGGTCAGCATCAACGTCGGCACTCGGTTCCCGGCCTACGCCACGTCGATGGGGCACGTGCTGCTCGCCGGGCTGGACGACGACGAGTTCGCCGAGTACCTGCATCAGGCCGAGCTGCAGCGGCTCACCTCGCACACGCTCACCTCGCCGGCGGCGCTGCGCGCCGAGCTCGCCGCGGTGCGCGAGCAGGGCTGGGCCCTGGTGGACCAGGAGCTCGAGGAGGGCCTGCGCTCGGTCGCCGCGCCGATCCGCGACCGGCGCGGCCGCGTCGTCGCCGCGGTCAACGTGTCAACGCACGCCAGCCGCACGCCGCGGGAGACAGTGATCCGGGACATGGTGCCGCCGCTGCTGGCCGCGGCCACACGCATCGAGGGTGACCTGGCCGTGGCACCCGCGCAGGCGCGCCGTGGCTGACGGTACTGACCGGGCGGACTGTGCCGGGCTGCTGCTGGCGGCGGGCGCGGGCCGCCGGATGGGCCGTCCGAAAGCGCTCGTGGAGCTGGACGGCGAGCCGCTGCTGCGGCGGGCATTGCGCGCGCTGACCGAGGGCGGCTGCGATCCGGTGCGGGTCGTGGTCGGGGCGCGCGCCGAGGAGGTGCGCCGGCTGCTGCCCGATCCCGGGCTCGCGGTCGACTCGCCGGACTGGGCCGAGGGCATGGGCGCGTCGCTGCGAGCCGGCCTGGGTGCGCTGCCGGAGGCCACCGCGGTGCTGGTGCACCTGGTCGACCTGCCCGAGGTGGACGGCCGGATCGTGGACCGGCTGGCCGGGCTCGCTGCCCCGGACGTGGTCGCCCGCGCCGTCTACGATGGTGTGCCGGGCCACCCCGTGTTGTTCGGCCGCCGCTGGTGGGGCGAGATCGCCGAGCGCGCCTCCGGCGACCGCGGCGCGCGCGACTGGCTGCGCGGCCGCACCGACCTGCGGTTCGTGGAGTGCGGCGACCTCGGTGGTGGCCGCGACGTCGACACCCCGGCCGACCTGGCCCGGTGAACACCGGCCGGTTTTCCCCCGGGACACACACCCGCGCAGCCCTTAGGGTGGAGGGGTGAAGGTCAACTCCCCCGAAGAGCTGGCGACGGAGCTGGACCGGGTCGGCTACCTCGCCGACGAGGGCGTGGCCACCGCCGCGTTCCTCGCACTGCGGATGCAGCGCCCGCTGTTCTGCGAGGGCGAACCCGGCACGGGCAAGACCTCGCTGGCGGTGTCGTTGTCGGAGGCGCTGGGGCTGCCGCTGGTGCGGTTGCAGTGCCACGAGGGCATCGACGCGGCGCAGGCGCTGTACGAGTGGGACTTCCCGCGTCAGCTGCTGCACCTGCGGGCACTGGAGGCGGGCAGCGAGACGCTGGACGTCGACGCCGCGGAGCAGTCGCTGTTCACCGAGCGGTTCCTGCTGGCGCGGCCGTTGCTGCGCGCGTTGCAGGACGCGCCGTGCGTGCTGCTGGTCGACGAGATCGACCGCGCCGACGACGAGTTCGAAGCGTTCCTGTTGCAGCTGCTGGACGAGAACGCGGTCACGATCCCGGAGTTCGGCGAGATCCGCGCGACCGTGCCGCCGCTGGTGCTGCTCACCTCGAACCGGACCCGCGAGGTGCATGACGCGCTCAAGCGGCGGTGCCTCTACCACTGGCTGGAACACCCGGACCTGGCCCGGGAGGTCGCCATCCTCCGCCGCCGGGTCCCCGGGGTCGGCGAACGGCTGGCGACGCAGATCTCCGTGGCGGTGCGCCGTCTGCGCGAGCTGGAGCTGCTCAAGCCGCCGGGCATCGCCGAGTCGCTGGACTGGGCGCAGGCGTTGCTGGCCCTCAACCGCGACGAGCTGGACGCCGAGATCGCGGCGCGCACGCTGGGCGCGGTGCTGAAGTACACCGAGGACCTGGACCGGGTGCGGGCCAAGCTGGATTCGGTGCTGTCCTAGCCGTTCACGCCGTCGGCGCACCGAGCACGTCCGCGGCCGCGGACCGCAGCGCCTCGATCATCGGGTTGCCGTCGCCCGCCCGGCGAGCCAGCACGACCTGGCTGGGCGGAGCACCGTCGACCGGGACGGTCACCAGGTCGGGGTGCAGCGAACTGCGGCGGTCGCCCATCGGCAGCACGGCGATCGCCTCGCCGCTCGCGACCAGTTCGAGCTTGTCCTCGTAGCGGTCGATCCGCGCACCGGTGCCGAGAACCCGGTAGGACGTCCAGGTGTCGGTGTCGAACGCGCACGGCGCGACCTCTTCGCCCGCGAGCTCGTCCGCCGTGACCGACGCGCGCCCGGCCAGGGGGTGGTCGCGCGGCACCACGAGCACCCGGGGTTCCTCGTACAGCGGTGTGATGACCACGTCGTGCTCGGCGAGGGGCAACGGGGCCCGCGCGAGCAGCACGTCGACGCGCTGGTCGGGCAACGCGTGCACGTCGCGGCAGCTCAGATGGCGGTTGGTGATCTCGGCGTCCGGGTGCCTGCGGCGCAGTTCCCGCACGACCGGCGTGATGACGAGGTCTTCGACGTAGCCGATGGCGATGCGCTCGGCCCGGATCCGCCCGCGCACGGCCAGCTCGGCGTCGCGGGCGGCGCGCAGCAGGGCCTGCGCCCTGGGCAGGAACGTGCGGCCGGCGTCGGTGAGCCGGGCTCCACGCGGTGTGCGGTCCAGCAGCCGGGCGCCGAGGTGCCTTTCGAGCCGCTGGATCTGGCGGCTCAGTGCGGGCTGGGCCACGTGCAGTTCGGCGGCGGCGCGGCCGAAGTGCTCGTGCGCCGCCACGACGGTGAAGTAGCGGACCAACCGCAGTTCCAGGTCCTGCCCGAGATCGTTCACCGCGTCGAGCGTACGCGTGATGCCGTTCCGGAATGGCGGCGTTGCCGGACGGGTCTTGGACGCGACCGCCGACCCGGTCGTTGACTGGGGGAGCAACGTTCCCGGTGAGAAAGCGACAGGCGTGATGAAGGCGATCCAGTTCCACGAGGCGGGCGGCCCGGAAGTCCTGCGGTACGAGGAGGTTCCGGTTCCCGAGCTCGGACCGGGCGAGGTTCTCGTCCGGGTGCGCGCGGTGGGGGTCAACCCGCCGGACTGGTACCTGCGGGAGGGCATGACGGTGATGCCGCCCGAGTTGCGGCCGGTGCTGGACTTCCCGGTGATCCCCGGCACGGACGTGTCGGGTGTGGTGGACGCGGTCGCCCCGGACGTGCGGGATGTCGCGGTCGGGGACGAGGTGTTCGGCATGGTGCGGTTCCCCGCGCTGGACGGCAGGGCCTACGCCGAGTACGTGGCCGCGCCCGCCGCCGACCTGGCGCGCAAGCCGGCGGGGGTGGACCACGTGCGGGCCGCCGGTGCGCCGATGGCGGCGCTGACGGCGTGGCAGTTCCTGATCGACCTCGGTCACGACGTGCCGTCCCCGTTCACCGGACGGGTGCACCGGCCGGTGCCGATCACACCGGGCATGACGGTGGTCGTGAACGGGGCCGCGGGCGGAGTGGGCCACTTCGCGGTGCAGCTCGCGAAGTGGCGGGGCGCGCACGTCGTCGCGGTCGCGTCGGGCGGGCACGAGCAGTTCCTGCGCAAGCTCGGGGCCGACGAGTTCGTCGACTACACCACGACGCGGGCCGAGGACGTCGTCAGCGGCGCCGACCTGGTGATCGACGCCGTCGGCGGTCCGGACAGCGCGCGGTTCCTGACGGTGCTGCGGCGCGGCGGGACCATGTTGCCGGTGTTCTTCGCCGAGTACGACCCGGCGGAGACACAGCGCCGGGGCATCACGGTGTCGAACATCCAGGTCCGGGCCAGCGGCGCGCAGCTCGCCGAGATCGCCGGGCTCCTCGACGCGGGGACGCTGCGGGTGGGGGTGGACAGCACCTACCCGCTGGCCGAGGCGGCCCGCGCGCACGAACGCGCCGCGCGGGGGCACATCGAGGGCAAGATCGTGCTCGAGGTGCGTTCGTGATCGGCGAGATCACGCGGACCGTTGCGGCTTACGCGTCCGCCCTGGACGAATTGAACGTGCCCGAGTTGGAAGCGGTCCTGACCGAGGACACCACCTGGACCTTCGCGGCGCCGGGGCAGGGGGCGCCCGGTCCGGTCACCGGCCGCGCAGCGGTGCTCGAGTTCGTCCGGAACGGGCACCGGGCGCAGACCGGCACCGTGCGGCACCACCTGAGCAACGTCGTGCCCACCGCGACGGGCGGCGCCACCGCGCAGGTGCGGGCGCACCTGTTGCAGACGCGGAACACCGGCGACGGCATCCACGTCATCGCGACCGGGGTGTACACGTTCACGCTGCGTCGCTCGGCGGACGGGTGGCGGATCGCCGAGCTCAGCCTGGCGCTGGACAGCGCGATGCCGGGTTGAGTGTCGGGGGTGTTGTGGGGTGGCGGGGTGGTGGATTGTCGGGCTTGGTCTGGTGC
>Ga0164243_10001083_pt1 | contig 47028 bp, 47 predicted proteins | sample OricompcompostOP_FD_108781 | JGI IMG/M metagenome (GOLD analysis project Ga0164243, IMG submission 108781) | Organic Plus compost microbial communities from Emeryville, California, USA - Original compost - Organic plus compost (OP) | ecosystem: Engineered > Solid waste > Mixed feedstock >...
CTGGAGATCCTCAACGACAAGGAGGGCGTGTGGCGCTGCCGCACGACCTTCAACTGCACCGAGGCCTGCCCCCGCGGCATCGAGGTCACCAAGGCGATCCAGGAGGTCAAGCGCGCGATGATCACCCGCGCGTTCTGACGTCCCTGCCTTCTCGGGCCGCCGCCTCCGGATCGGCGCCGCGCTCTACGGCGTCCGGACCGGCACCGCGCTGTGCGGCGTCGTCCACGCGGGTCGCCTGCTCGACGCCCGTGGCGTCCTCGCCCGCCGCGCCCTGCGCCGACTGCTTCGGGGCCGGCGGGTTCGCCGTCCAGGCGGCAGCGAGCAGCACGATCCGCGCGAGCAGGTTCATCCACACCAGCAGCGTCGCGATGACCGCGAACGAGGCCAGCAACGGGTTCCTTCCCGCACTGCCCGCGACGACCGACGTCCCCAGCACGCGGACGACGCCGATGCCGACACCCGCGATGGCTGCGCCGCCGAGCAGGTCGCGACGCGGCGGGTCCTCCCCCGCGAGCAGCCGCACGACGAGCACGAACGTGCCGGCGTCCACCACGAACGCCACCAGGATCCCGACGACCCGCAGCACGACCGTCGTGGCACCGCCCCAGCCGAGCGCGCCGAGCAGCCACTGGGCCGCGGCCGTCACCGCGGTGGTCAGCACCGCCGCCACCAGCACGGCGAACGCGATGGCGACCAGCCCGCCGAGCTCGCGCAGCTTGCCGAGGACGGCGTTCTCCGTAGGCCCCTCGTCGGGGGCGAACATCGCACGGGTGGCCGTGCGCAGCGCCGAGGTGGCCGACAGCGCCGAGAACAGCAGCACGACGACGGCGACGATCCCCGCGATGGTCAGCCCGGTGCTGAGCACGAGCGAGTCGGGGTCGATCAGGCCGCCGTTGTCGCCGGTGTCCACGATCCCCGGCAGCGAGTCGTTCACGGCGTCGAGCACCTGCGTGCGCAGCTCCTGGTCGCCACCGAGCACGGCCATGAAGACCGTCCACCCCAGGGTGAGCCCCGCGAAGACAGAGAAGAGCGCCGCGTAGGCGATGCCGCCCGTGAGCAGACCGCCGCCGCGCGCCCCGAACCGAGCGTTCGCCCGCGCCGGCCGCGTGCTCTGCCACCAGGCGAACAGCGCCTTCGCCCGGGCGACGAGGCCCTTGCCCGCGGCACCGCGCCGCTGGGCGGGCGGGTCCGGGGCGGCTGCTGCCGCCCGCACGTGCGCCGCCCCGGCGCCACGTGCGGGACCCGCCTGCGACCCCTGCGACGACGACGTGACCATGGGCCTGACACTAGGTGCCGCACGCGGACCCGGCATCCGCGAGGACTGTCCGCGCAGCCACCCCGGTGCGGACCTCAGCGGGCCGCGCCGCGCTCCGACAACGCCTGGTCCCCGACGCCGGGGGTGCTCCTCCCGGTGAGCGCGAACGCCCGCACCGGCCGCCACACCCCGTCGTCGCCGTGCTCGTAGCTGTCGAAGCGGGACACCGGGAACGACGCCTCGAAGTCGGCCATCCCGGCGAACGCCTCGTCCAGCCGCTCGTCCGGCACCTCGTGCGCGACGGTGACGTGCGGGTGGTACGCGAAGTGCAGCTCCTGCTCCAGGGGCCCCGAGCGCACGTCCGCCTCCAGCCGCTCGCAGCCGGCGATGCCCTCGACCACCTGGACGAAGACCACGGGCGACACCGGCCGGAAGGTCGCCGTCCCGCGCAGGTGCACGACGAACGGCGCGTGCCGGACGGCCACCGCCGCGAGGTGCTCCTCGACCTCGGCGATCTGCCCCCGGTCGACCACCGTCGGGCCGAGCAGGGTCACGTGCGGCGGGATGAACGCGGCGTTGGGGTCGCCGAAGCGGGCGCGGGCCTCCTGCAGCACCGAGCCGTGCGGCTCCGGCACCGTGATCGAGACCCCGATCCGCAGCTGGTCGCCGGATCGCTCCGGCAGCCTCATGCGCGGACCTCGACCGCCGCCCCGGCCGTCCGTGCGCCGCCCGCCGGCGCGCGCCGGGGCAGCAGGCCGAACCGGTCGTACAGGCGCTCCAGCGTGACCGCCGCGAGCGCCCGCGCACGGTCAGCCCCGTCCGCGAGCACCCGGTCGAGCTCGGCCGGGTCGTCCAGGTAGCCGAACACGCGCTCCTGGAACGGCGTCACAAAGCCGACCACCACGTCGGCCAGGTCCTTCTTCAGGTCCCCGTAGCCCTTGCCGGCGTAGTCCGCCTCCAGCGACGCGATCGACCGGCCGGACAGCGCCGAGTAGATCGTCAGCAGGTTGGACACGCCCGGCTTGGCCACCCGGTCGAAGCGGATCTCCCGCTCGGTGTCCGTGACGGCCGAGCGGATCCGCTTGGCGATGGTCTTCGGGTCGTCCAGCAGCTCGATGAGCCCGTTCGGGCTGGCCGCCGACTTGCTCATCTTGGCCGTCGGGTCCTGCAGGTCGTAGATCTTGGCCGTCGACGACACGATGTGCGCCTCCGGCACGACAGCCGTGCCCGGCCCGAACCGCGCGTTGAGCCGGACCGCGAGGTCGCGCGTGAGCTCCAGGTGCTGGCGCTGGTCCTCGCCCACGGGGACGAGGTTCGTGTCGTACAGCAGGATGTCGGCCGCCATGAGGATCGGGTACGTGAACAGGCCGACCGTCGTTCCCTCGGCACCCTGCTTGGCGGACTTGTCCTTGAACTGCGTCATCCGGCCGGCCTCGCCGAAACCGGTGTGGCAGGACAGCAGCCAGGTCAGCTCGGCGTGCTCCGGCACGTGCGACTGGACGAAGAGGATCGACCGTGCCGGGTCCACGCCGGCGGCCAGGTACTGCGCCGCGGTCCGCCGGGTGCGCTCGCGCAGCACGGCCGGGTCCGGACCGACCGTCAGCGCGTGCAGGTCCACGACGCAGTAGAGCGCGTCGTTGCCGTCCTGCAGACCGACCCACTGGGTGAGGGCGCCGAGGTAGTTGCCGAGCTGGAGGGAGTCGGAGGTCGGCTGCATCCCGGAGAAGATGCGCGACTGCTGCGGGGCCATTGCCCCATTCTGGCAGTCGGCGACGCGTACCCGGAACGCGGTGCCGCGCACCGGACGGCGCCCGTCGAGGCTCAGGTGGCCTCGTCGTCATAGGGCGCCGGGACGCCGGTCGGCAGGGCGCTCGGGACGGGCACCGACCGGGCAGGCGCCTGTCCGGCGACGGCCCGCTGTCGAGCACCGGGCGCCAGGCCACCGCCCGGTGCTGCAGCACCGCCGACCGCCGCGGCCGCCAACGGTCCCGCCGGCTCCTCCAGCAGCGCGTCGCGCACGATACGGCGGGGATCGTAGCGGCGCGGGTCGAGGGCGGCCCAGTCGATGTCGGCGCCCGCGTCGGCCAGCTCCGAGTCCACCTTGCGGCGAGCCTCACCGGCGAAGGAGCGGGCCCTCCGCACCAGCGCACCGAGCTGCTCGGCGTAGCCCGGGAGCCGCTCAGGGCCGACCACCAGGGCGATGACGAGCAGCAGGATCACCAGCTCCCCGCCGTTGATACCGAACACCAGTTCAGGGTACCGCCCGGGCCTACGCGCCCGTCCGGACCGGGGCCTGCGCGCCCGTCCGGACCCGGAGCTGCGCACCCCGCCCGGCTCGGGACCTGCGCACCTGGACCGGGACTGCGGCCTCGTTACTCCGCGTCGGCCTCGGACAGCTCCACCCGCACGTCGCGCTCCCGCTCGCCCGTACGCACCCGCAGCGTCACCGCGTCGCCCGGCGTGCGGGCGCGGATCGCCACGATGAGCTCGTCCGGGTCGGTGACCGGCCGTCCGTCGATCGCCAGGATGACGTCGCCCGGATGGATCCCCGCCCGCTCGGCCGGCCCGCCCGGAGAGACCGGCTCGGTGCCGCCCTGCCGCTCGGTCGACACCCGCACCCCCTCGCCGACGTACCGCTGGTCGAGCAGCACACCGATGATCGGGTACGTCGCGTGGCCGGTCTCGATGAGCTGCTCGGCGGTACGCCGGGCCTGGTTCGACGGGATGGCGAACCCGAGCCCGATGCTGCCGCCGGTGCTCCCTGTCGCGCCCGGCGGCTGGGCGATCGCCGAGTTGATGCCGATGACCTCACCCGCGGCGTTCACCAGCGGACCGCCGGAGTTGCCGGGGTTGATGGCGGCGTCGGTCTGGATCGCGTTGATGAAGGCGGTGTCCGCGACGTCCCCGGCGGAGACCGGGCGGTTGAGAGCGCTCACGATGCCGGTCGTCACCGTGCCCGCCAGCCCCAGCGGTGCGCCGATCGCCACCACCGGGTCTCCGACCACCACCGCGTCGGAGTCACCGAGCACCAGCGGCGTCAGCCCCTCGACGTCGACCTTGACGACCGCCAGGTCGTACTCCGAGGTCCGCCCGACGATGCTCCCGTCCTCCTCGCTGCCGTCCGCGAACGTCACGACCAGCGCCGCGGAAGCGTCCTGGGCTGCGTCGGCGACCACGTGGTTGTTGGTGAGGATGTAGCCGTCCTGGCGCAGCACCAGCCCGGAACCCGTCGCCGTGCCGGAGGCGGTGGACACCTCGATCGACACCACGCTGGGCAGCACCTGGGCCGCGATGCCCGCCACCGAGTCCGGTGGTCGCTGGGCGGCGTCACCGTCGCCGGGCGGCAGGGGCAGCCCGGCGTCGCGCAGGTGGTCGTCGCGGGTGAGGGAGGCACCCACCGCACCCCCGAGCACCCCCGCACCGAGGGCAAGCACGACGAGCGGCACCACCCACGCCACCGACAGCGTGCGGCGCCGACGCGTAGCCGTGTGCCCGGAGGACGTGGCCGGCCCCGGGACGCCGGGACCGAACGGGCCCCCGGGGCCCGAGGACTGCGCGGGGGGCAGGACCACGCCCGAGGGGGCGCCGTAGGCCGCGCCGTACGGGTCACCCGCCGGGCCGCCGTACGGGCGGTCGGTCACCGGTGCACCGCTGCCGGCCTGCCCGGTCGAGGCCGACGGGACGGCGTACGGCGAGGCCGACGGGACCGCGTACGGCGACGCGGCCGGGGCGGGGTGTGCCGCGGGCGGCGGCGACGGCGGAGCGAACAGCGTCGACGCCGGATCGGACGTAACCGGCGGCCCGGGCACGGACGTCGTCGGCGGGGCGAACGGCGACACCGGCCCGGACGGCAGCAGCCCGTGCGGGGCCGTCCCCGCAGGCGCCGGCCCGGCCGATCCGGTCGGGGCGAACGGCGAGGGACCCGCAGGGACGACGGGGGTGGCCGCCGTGGGCGTCGTGTCGGCCACCCGCTGCACCCAGCGACCCGATGGCGGCGCGAACACCGGCTGGGCAGGGGCCTGGGCTGCGGGACCGTCGACGGGCTCCGGGCGCTCGTCGGGCGTCGTCATGACCCGGCCAGCGCGCCAGTCACCGTGGACCAGCCCCTGCTGATCCGGGCCGGCACCCCGTCGTCGAAGCCGCCCCGCGGGAAGGCCGCGACCAGCGGCTCGGTGGTGTCGACCGCCTTCGAGCCGACGACCTGGACCACCGTCGCCCCCGACTGCCAGGCCAGGTGCCACGGCTCGCGGGACAGCACGTACACGTCACGTCCGGAGACCGTCACCTCGGTCGCGCCGGCCAACGCGTCGGTGTCCAGCCGGCCCTGCTGCTCGGTGACGACCACAGAGCAGTCCGGCCCGGTGACGTCGACCTCGAGCACCTGGTCGTCGGACCAGCGCACGGCGCTGACGGACCAGCCCTCGGGCAGCTCGGACGGGAACGACCAGCGGTGCGCGCGCAGCCAGGCCGCCGTCTCCGCCGCGAGGTTGCCCCGGCCGTCGGTGCCCACCGCGTCCGGCAGCCCGTCCGAGCCCCCAGCGACCGTGTGGCCGAGCATGCCGAGGTCCGCACCGGGGTGGCTCGTCGGCACGATCGCGGGCCGCTCACCGAGCACGAAGAGCATGGCCGCCACCGCACCCAGCCCGGCCACCGAACCGACCGCGAGCCGCGCCGTCCCCCGGCCGCGGGGACGCAGCTCGCCGCGCAGCGCGCCGCGCCGCGCCCGGCCCGTCAGGCCTGCGGCCACCGGACCGTAGGCCGCCAGCTCGAGCTCCGAGCTCCACGCCGGCGGCGCGAACGGGTCCGGCGAGCCGGACCCGCGCGACGGTCCGTCGCCCGGACGCTCGGAGGCCGGCAGCGACAGGGCGAGCAGCCGAGCGGTGAGGTCGGGCGCCGGGGCGACGTCCTCGGCGCGGGCCAGCGCGGCGTGCGCGGCACGCGCAGCGGCCAGCTCACCCGCGCACGCCGGGCACAGCGCCGCGTGGGCGAGGGCACGCTCGGCGGCGGCGGGCGGGAGCTGGCCGTCGACGAGCGCGCTGATCCGCGAGCCCAGATGGATCATCCGGCGACCTCCGCGGAACGCACGTGCGCCGCGCCGAGCGCGCCGTCCGCGCCCGGGGCGAGGTGGCCCAGCGAGACGCGCAGCCGGGCGCGGGCCCGGTGGATGCGCGAGCGTACGGTGCCCAGCTTGATGCCGAGCGTGACCGCGATCTCCTCGTACGACAGACCCTCGATGTCGCACAGCACGACCGCGGCGCGGTACTCCGGCGGCAGCTCGTCGAGCGCCCGCTGCACGTCGTGGTCGAGGTTGCCGTGCTCGAAGGCCCGCTCCGGCGTCCCGAAGGCGTCCGCGGAGGCGTAGCGGTCGGCGTCCTCACCCATCGCGTCCATGCGCACGCGTTGCTTGCGGCGGGCCTGGTCGAGGAACAGGTTCGTGGTGATGCGGTGCAGCCAGCCCTCGAAGGTGCCCGGCGAGTAGGAGCCCAACGAGCGGAAGACGCGCACGAACGTCTCCTGCGTGAGGTCCTCGGCGTCCTGCCGGTTGCCGGTCAGGCGGTAGGCGAGCCGATACACCCGGGTGGAGTGCTCGCGGACGATCTGCTCCCACGACGGGGGGCGCCAGGGCGTGGCCGACCCGGCGCTGTCGTCGTCGGTCGGCCTGGCGCCGTTGTCGGTCGGCTCGTCTGCAGTCACGGCTCGCTCGTCTCGGTGCGGCGTCCCGGTACCTGCGTCCGGGCTCGCCCCAGTGTCCCAGGTCGTCGTGGGCGCTCGCACACCGAATGAACGCGCGAGGTGCCCGTCGCGTTCCGCGCCCGCACGACTACGCTGGCCGTCGACCCGCCGTCCGCGACCCCGGAGGACCGCCATCTCCACCGACAAGGCTCAGAGCTGGGCCTACTGCGAGGACTTCCTCACCGAGGACGACGTGCTGCTGCGCGCCCGCGAACGGGCCGCCCAGCTCGGGTGCACACCGGTGCTGCCCGGATCCGGCGCCGTGCTCGCGGTGCTCGCGGCGGCGGTCGGGGCCCGTGCGGTCGCGGAGGTCGGGACCGGCACCGGGGTGTCCTCCCTCTACCTGCTGCGCGCGATGCCCGCCGACGGGGTGCTCACCACCATCGATATCGAGGTGGAGCACCAGCGCGCCGCCAAGGAGGCGTTCGCCGAGGACGGCATCCGCCCGACGCGCACGCGCGCCATCTCCGGCCGGGCGCTCGACGTGCTGCCCCGGCTCACCGACGCCGGCTACGACCTCGTCCTGGTCGACGCCGACAAGGAGAGCTACCCCGTCTACGTCGAGCAGGCCGTGCGGCTGCTGCGCCCCGGCGGGGTGCTGGCGGTGGACAACGCGCTGTGGCACGACCGGGTGGCCGACCCGGCGCGGCGGGACGAGACCACGACAACCATCCGCGAGGTAGGCCGTCAGGTACGAGCCGACGAGCGGCTGCGGCCGGCCCTGCTGCCGACCGGTGACGGGCTGCTGGTCGCCGTCAAGCGCTGACGGGCGTGTGCCGCCGGCCGCACGGCGGACGGGCCCGTGACCGCCGAGGCCAGGCGCTGCCGACGGACGGCGACGGGACCCACGGAGCGGGTGCTCAACCGAGCTGTTCGAGGTAGCGCAGCAGCAGCCGCGCACCGAACCCGGTGGCTCCCTCGGTGACCTCGTGCCGGTCGGCGCTCGCCCGCGCCGGCCCCGCGATGTCCAGGTGTGCCCAACGGCGTTCCCCGACGAAGTGTCGCAGGAACAGCGCCGCCGTCACCGAGCCCGCACCGATCCCCCGGTCCGACGGCACGTGCCGCAGGTCCGCCACCGTCGAGCGCACCGCCGGTGCGTACTCCTCCACCAGCGGCATCGGCCAGGCCTGCTCGCCGGTGGCCTCCCCCGCCGCCGCCAGCGCGGCGACGAGCGCGTCGTCGGTCCCGTACAGCGCGGCGTGCTGCCGGCCGAGGCCGAGCGTCGCCGCACCGGTGAGCGTCGCGACGTCGATGAGCACGTCGGGGTCGAGCGTGGCGTCCGCCCACGCCAGGGCGTCGGCCAGCACGATGCGCCCCTCGGCGTCGGTGTTGGCGATCTCGACGGTCGTCCCGCCCCACGTGCGCAGCACGTCACCGGGGCGGTAGGACGCGGCGCCGACGTGGTTCTCGGCGAGCGGCAGCACGGCGGTCACCCGGTGCATCAGTCCCGCCGACGCGGCGCCCAGCACGGTCGCCAGCGCGACGGCGGCACCCGTCATGTCGGTCTTCATCGGCACCATGGCCTCGCGCGGCTTGATCGACAGGCCGCCCGTGTCGTACGTGATGCCCTTGCCGACCACGACGACGTGCCGACCGGATCCGCCTGCCGGGTCGTACGACACGGTGACCAGGCGCGGGCTGCTCGCCGAGCCGGCACCGACCGCCAGGATGCCGCCGAACCCCTCCGCCGCGAGCTCGCGCGGTCCGCGCACCTCCACCTCGAGCCCGGCACGGCCCGCGAGCCGCCGGGCGCGCTCGGCCATCCAGGCCGGGTTCTTGGTGCTGGACGGGGTGGTCGCCAGGTCGCGCACGAGCCACGTCGCCGTAGCCGCCGTGCGCGCCGCGACGAGCGCAGCAGCCGCCCGCGTGCCGTCACGGCCGAGCAGGACGAGCTCTCCGCACTCCTGCGGACGTGACGGGGGACGGGTCGCGGCGCTCGGCGGGGCGTAGGCCGCAAGCAGGTAGCCCTCCGCCAGGGCACGGACCCCTTCCGCGGCCTGCGAGCCGCTGCGGTCGGCCTCGGCGCCGACGGTGGTGACCACCCGGCGCAGACCGCGCGTAGCCCGTGCCAACGCGGCGCCCGCCCGACGCAGCGCCGTCGGGCCACCGTCCCCCACGCCCACGAGGACGAGTCGCGGCGGCAGGCCGGCCCACGGCAGCTCGACGGCCGACCCGACGGGCCGCGGGAGCTGGAGCACGTAGACGTCACCGGGTGCGCCGCCGAGCCGGACCCGGTCGGCGATCTCCGCCAGGTCCACGCCGTACCGTGCGGACGCCGCTGCCGCCCCTGCCCTCGGCTGCGCCCCCTCGTCGCCCTCCGCGGCGGGCGCGACGGGCACCGCGACCGCATCGGCCGTCCCGTCAGTGAGCAGGGTGCTCGTCGTCAGGTCGGCACCGGACAGGGCGACGGCAGGCGGGACGCGCCCGATGCGTGCGCCGGCCGCCGCGGCGCTCGGTCGTGCCATGACGGCCCGTCAGGAGACGACGGACGTCAGGGCCTCGCCCAGCTCGGCGGCCTCGGTCGCGTTGAGCTCGACCACCAGCCGTCCACCGCCCTCGAGCGGGACGCGCATGACGATGCCGCGGCCCTCCTTGGTGACCTCGAGCGGCCCGTCACCGGTCCTCGGCTTCATCGCGGCCATGCGGCGTCTCTCCTTCGCCTCGTGCGTCCCGACCGGACCGCCGTGGGCGCGCGCCTGCGCTCCCTCGCGGACCCGAGCTGCCGGATGTCCGGAGCCCATCCTAGTTCACAGCACCCGCGCGACGTCGGCCGCAGGTCCCGGCCCACCTGTCCGAACACCGCGCCGAGGCCGTCACGGCGGCCAGTCGGACGGCGGCGTCATGCGCCAGATGCTCCACACCCACACCGCCTGGAGCACGAGCATGAGCAGCACCACGCCGCTCAGCCACACCCGCCGCGCGCCGGCCGGCCGGGCGACCACCCCGGCGGTCGCCGCCCCCAGCGGAAAGGCCAGCAGCAGGAAGCGCGCCAGGCTGGAGCCGGGCTCGACGACGGCCGCCAGGTACAGCAAGTACGCCGCCGGCCAGGCGTGCAGCTCCGGGCCGAGCCTCCAGGCGGCGGGGACCAGCAGGCACAGGGCGACGAACGCGAAGGCCGCCAGCAGCACCAGCGGCGCTCCGTCGCCGAACCAGAAGCGGCCGACGTACCCCCACGCGCCGAAGGGGGTGACCTCGCGCAGGCCGCGCCAGGCCTCCTGGGTCTGCAGGTAGCCGTCCGGCTCACCGGTCACCCAGCCGCACAGCGCCGGCCACAGCACGCCGGACACCGCCGCCGAGGCGGTCAGCACCAGCAGGCCGACGAGGTCCCGGGCGCCGAACCGGTCGGCCGGCACCTGGGCCCCGCGCCCGTCCGCCGGCACCTGGGCCCCGCGCCCGTCCGCCGGCACCTGGGCCCCGCGTCGGTCCGCCGGCGCCTGCGCGCCGAGCCGTGCCCTACCCGTCCACCACCGGGCGGCCGCGTGCACGACGACCACCGCCGCCATCGGCAGCGCCACCGGCCGTGTGAAGCCGAGCGCCAGCACGACCAGCGCCGTCGCCAGGTACCGCCGCCGGACGAGCAGCAGCAGGGCCAGCGCCACCAGCAGCAGCGCCGCCGACTCCGTGTACGCGACCTGCAGCACCGGCGCCGTCGGGAAGACGCTCAGCAGGGTGACCGTGGCCAGCGGCAGGCCTGGCCGGGCGGCGACGGCCCGCGGCGCGCCCACCGCGACCAGCCGGTGCACCACCAGCACGGCCGCCGCGCCCAGCAGCAGCGCGGTCGTCGGAGCGACCACCTCCCACGGCCCGCGGGTGAGCTCCATGAGGCCGCGCACCAGGAACGGGAACAGCGGGAAGAACGCCCACACGTTCTGCTCGACGAGCCCGTCCGCCCCGCGCGGCAGCGTCGCCGGGTAACCGTCCTCGGCGGCCGTGCGGTACCAGCTCGCATCCCACATGAGGCCGGTGAGCTGCGCGTACGAGGGATGGGCCGCGGTCCAGGCGTTGGCCTCCTGCGCCCGCGCCGCGACGATCAGCAGGACCGCGCTGACCGCACGGGCCGCGGCGTAGACCGCGAGGACCTGCACCCACCACGGCCATGTGCGCGGGTCCACGGCCGGCTGCGGTGCCGCCCGCCGGGTGCCGGTCGTCGTCATGCCAGGCCGCGCACCGCGCGCGCCGGCGGCCGCTCCCCGCGGATCGTCGCCACCATGTCGAGCACCCGCCGGGTGGCGCGGACGTCGTGCACCCGGAACACCCGCGCCCCGAGCCAGGCCGCCACCGCCGTCGCGGCCAGGGTCCCCTCCAGCCGCTCCTCCGGCGGCAGGTCCAGGCTCTCCCCGACGAAGTCCTTCCGGGACAGCGCCATGAGCACCGGGTAGCCCAGTGCGACGAGCGCCTGCGTGCGGCGGACCAGGTGCACCGAGTGCCAGGTGGTCTTGCCGAAGTCGTGCGTGGGGTCCACCAGCACGCTCGCCGGGTCGACGCCGAGCTCCACCGCCCGCCGAGCCCCGGCCGACACGGTCGCCACCACGTCGTCCACCACCCCGTCCAGCGGGTCGGCACCCGGCGCCTGCGGCGGGTACGCGACGCGGAACGGGTCGGTGCGCGGGACCGCTCCGCCGGTGTGCGAGCAGACGACCCCGAGCCCGCGCGCGGCGGCCACCTCCACCAGGCGCGGGTCGTGACCGGCCCAGGTGTCGTTGATCAGGTCCGCACCCGCGTCGGCAGCTGCCGCGGCGACCTCCGCCCGCCAGGTGTCGACGCTGACCAGCAGCTCGGGGTGACGGTCCCTCACGCGTTCGACCAGAGGGACGACGCGGGCGATCTCCTCGGCGGCGTCCACCGCCGGCCCGCGGCCGGCCCGCACCCCGCCGACGTCGACCAGGTCGGCGCCCTCCTGAGCCGCGCGGGCGACGGCGGCGTCCGCCGTGCTCTCGTCGTAGCGGGCCGCCGCGTAGAACGAGTCCGGCGTCCGGTTGACCACCGCCATCACCACCGGCCGCTCCGGCCCGAACACCCGACCGCGCAGCCGCAGCGCCGCCGCCGGGGACGGCACGGCCGGCAGGCTCACCGCTCGTAGCCCCCGGCCGCGCGCTGCGCCCGCTCGGTCTCCTGTGCCGCCGCCTCCTGCTGGGCACGCAGCTCGGCGCCTCCGCTGACGACGGCCTCGACCGCGTCCTGGGCGGTGTCCACCACCTGGAGCAGCTCGGGGTCCATCGCTCCGACCATGCCGCGCTCCAGCACCGGGCCGCAGATCCAGTCGAGCAGCCCGCGCCAGTAGTCGCTGCCGACCAAGACGATGGGAAAGCCGACGACCTTGTGCGTCTGCACGAGCGTGAGCGCCTCGAACAGCTCGTCCAGCGTGCCGAAGCCGCCGGGCAGCACGACGAACCCCTCCGCGTACTTCACGAACATCGTCTTGCGGGCGAAGAAGTACCGGAAGTTCACGCCGAGGTCGACGTAGTCGTTCATGCGCTGCTCGAAGGGCAGCTCGATGCCCAGGCCGATCGACAGCCCGCCCGCCTCCTTGGCGCCGCGGTTGGCCGCCTCCATGACGCCCGGCCCACCGCCGGTGATGACCGCGTACCCGGCACCGACCAGTCGCCGTCCGATCTCCACGCCGGTGGCGTACTCGTCCTGGCCGCGTTGCACGCGTGCCGACCCGAAGACCGTGATCGCCGGCCCGACCTCCGCGAGCGCACCGAACCCCTCGACGAACTCGCTCTGGATGCGCATGACGCGCCACGGGTCCTCGTGCAGCCAGTCCGCCGCCTGCCCACGTGACAGCAACCGTTGGTCGGAGGTCGTCGTCGGCACCTGCTGACCCCGCAGCAGCACCGGCCCCCTGCGGTAGCCAAGTCCGGGCTGGGGCACGCCGTCGTCGCTCATGCTCCCGACTCTAGGGTGCCGCCCTGGACGGTCGGCGGACGAGTCCGCGTACGGCGGACGACGCGTGCTGGCGGCGGACGAGTCCACGGACGCGGGCGGGAAAGGGGCGGCCGGCCGGTTCGGTGCCTCCGACGAGCGCGCGGCACCCGACGCGGAGTCCCGCACCTCAGGCCAAGACCCGCACCTCACGCGTGGACCCGCACCTCAGGCCTGGGCCCGCACCTCGTGCGAGGACTCGACCCTCGCGCGACGACCGCCTCAGGCGAAGACCGACCGCACCCGGATGCCGAACCGCTCGCGCAGCGCGCGGCGGGCGGCCAGCCAGCCGGACATGCCGTGCACCCCGGGACCCGGCGGCGTGGACGCCGAACACAGGTAGACCCCATCCGCACCGGTGGCGTACGGGTCGGGCCAGGCCGTCGGACGCGCCACCATCTGGAGCATCGTCACCGCCCCGGCGGAGATGTCCCCGCCCAGGTAGTTGCGGTTGTGAGCCGACATCTCGGCGGCGGGGACGCACCGGGAGGCCACGACGACGTCGCGGAACCCCGGGGCGTACCGCTCGATCTGCGCGGTGACCGCCTCGGTGACGTCCACGTCGGAGCCGGCCGGCACGTGCGCGTAGGCCCACAGCGGGCGCAGCCCGCCCGACACCCGCCCCGGGTCGGCCACGGACGGGTCGCTGACCAGGCAGACCGGCCGCTCGGCGTGCCGACCGGCAGCGACCTCGGCCTCGGCGGCGGCCATCTGCGCACGGGTCCCGCCGACGTGCACGGTGCCGGCGAGCGCGACCTCGGACACCGTCCACGGCACCGGACCGGACAGCACGAAGTCGACCTTCGCCGCGGCGTTGCCGTACCGGAACCGGCTCAGCGCCGCGCGGGCACGCGCGGGCAGCTCGTCGTCCAGCACCTCGACGAGCGTGCGGGGCGTGGTGTCGAACAGGTAGCAGCCCGCCGGGGGCAGGTCCGCACGTGAGCGCACCGGATGCCCGGTCACCACCCGCCCGCCGTGGTCCTCCAGGTCGGCGACCAGGGCGGCGGTGATGGCCCCGGAGCCACCCCGCGGGATCGCCCAGCCCCGCCCGGCGTGGCCGAGCGCGGCGAGCAGCAGCGCCGTCCCCGCTGCGGCCAGCGAGGGCAGCGGGGTGATCGCGTGCGCCGCGACACCGGTGAGCAGCGCCGGCGCCACGTCGCCCGTGAAGCGGTCGTCCCAGCGCCGCGTCCCCTGCTCCAGGACGCCGAGCCCGAAGCGGGCGGCCGTCATCGCCCCGCCCGGCAGCAGACCGGCCGGGATGCTGCGCTTGTCGCCCAGCCCGACCCGCACCACGTCCGGCGCGTGCTCCGACAGGCGCCCGACCAGTCCGCGCCAGGCCGCGCCGTCCACCCCCAGCCCGTCCACGGTCCGGCCCAGGTCGTGGTAGGCGATCCCCGCCCGGCCGCCGGGCAGCGGCTGGGCGTACGACACCTCGGGCGTGACGAGCTCGACACCGTGCGCCTCCAGGTCGAAGGCACGGAAGAACGGGGAGGCCCAGGCCATCGCGTGCACCGCGGAGCACACGTCGTGCACCACCCCGTCGGCCAGCCCCAGGTCCAGGGTCCGTGCACCCCCGCCGACCGTCCCTTGCTCCTCCAGCACGGTGACGTCGAGCCCGGCGCGCGCCATCGTCACGGCGGCCGCCAGCCCGTTCGGGCCGGAGCCCACCACCACGACGTCCACCGGTACCCCTTCGTCGGACCTTCTCGCTCGGACCGTCTCGCTCGACCTGCTCAGGACGAGCGAGACGGTCACCGCCTGCTGCCCGTCGATTCAACCATCGGGCACCGACAGCCTCGCCGCGGCACCGCCGGAGCTCGTGCTCACGTCCCCGGCGCACACCCCGCACCCGTCCGGCCGCCGAAACCGCCCGCCATGTCGGCCCGCGGTCCTATCCTCACCGCGGCGGGCCACCGAGGTCTGCGACGGATGGGGGCAGGGCACGGATGGACGACGAGGCAGGACCCGACGACCGACGGCAGCGCCGGCGCGCCCGCGCCGTCACCTACGGGCTGATCGTCGTGCTGCTCTACGCCGGGGCCGCCCAGGTCGAGGCGTGGCCGCTGACCGCGTACCGCCTGTTCTCCGGCGTGCGGACCGACACCGGCGTGCAGTACCGCCTCGTCGCCGTCGCCCCGGACGGCACGCGGACCCCGGTCGTGCCGACCGACCCCACGGAGGTCAGTGACCAGACCAGCCACCTGTTGCCCGCGCTGCGAGGCGCCTCCCCCGAGCGACGCCGGGCCATGGTGGACGCCTGGCTCGACGCCGCCGGCCTCGACCCCGCCGACGTGGCGCAGGTCCGGCTGGAGCGGGTCACCCGCCGGATGGACCCGCGGAGCCTCACGTGGACCGACACCGACCGCACGCTCGTCACCGAGGTGACCCCATGACCGCCACCGAGCCGGCGACCGCCGACCCGACCGCGCGCCGGCGCGGCCCGCGCGCCCTGCTCGCAGCCGTCGACGTCCGGCTCACCGCCCCGGGCCCGGCGTACCGGCTGCGGGCGGTGCACACCCTCGTCGCCCTCGTCGTCGGGCTGCGACTCGCCACCCGGGACTGGACCGCGATCGCCGACCGGCCCGCGGTGCTCACCACGCATGCGAACCTGGCCGGCTGGCTGCCCGCTCCCCTACCGCCCGGCGCGCTCGTCGCGCTCCAGCTCGCCGGGCTGCTCGGTGTGGTGCTCGTCGTGGTGCGCAGGCTGCCGCACGTCGGGTTCGTGCTCGCCTGGGTCTGCTACGCGGCGCTCACCGCGCTGTGGGGGGCGTCGGGCAAGGTCATGCACAACGACGTGCTCACGGTGACGGTCGGCGTCGTCCTCCTGTTCGCCTCCGTCCCACCCCGCGGTACCCCACCGGACGCACGTGCGGTCCGCTGGGGCTGGCCACCGCGCGCGGCGCTCGCGGTGCTCGCCACCGTCTACCTGCTCACCGGCGTGCAGAAGCTGCGGCACAGTGGCCCGGACTGGGTGCTGAGCGACAACCTCGCCTGGGTCCTGCGGCAGGGGTCGTCCCCGTTCGGCCCCGAGCTCACCCACCTGGTCGCCGACCGGGTCTGGCTCGCCCAGCTCTTCGCCGCCGGTGCGCTGCTGCTGGAGCTGACCGCACCGGTGTGGCTGGCGGTCCGGCGCACCCGGGCGCCGTTCGCGCTGGCGGTGCTGGTCATGCACGGATCGATCTGGGCGTTCCTCGGGCTGGACTACTCCGCCTGGGTGCTCACCGCCGCCGCGGTCGCGGTCCCGATGTCGCTGGCTGACGGCCACCGGTGGGTCGGCCTACTGGGACGGCTGCGCTCCCGGCCCGTCCAGACCTGAGCGCCGCGGCGGCGGGCGCGTCGCCGTCCGGGACCATCGACCCATGGCCACCGGGAGGCGACGGGGGTTCAGTGGTCTTCGGGAGGACCCGCGACGGGGCGGGGACTCGGGGGCCGGGCGGGCCCCGGACGGAAAGGACCGTTGCCATGAAGGCTCTCACCTACCAGGGACCCGGGCAGAAGGTCTGGGGCGACGTCCCCGACCCGGGCCTCAAGGACCCGACCGACGCGGTCGTCCGCGTCGACACCACGACGATCTGCGGCACCGACCTGCACATCCTCAAGGGCGACGTGCCCGCCGTGACCCCCGGCCGCGTCCTCGGGCACGAGGCCGTCGGCACCGTCGTCGACGTCGGGGCGGGCGTCGGCTCGATCCGCACCGGGGACCGCGTCCTCGTCCCGGCGATCACCTCCTGCGGCACCTGCGCCTACTGTCGCGTCGGCCAGCCGAGCCACTGCGAGTCGGTCGGCGGCATCGGCTGGATCTTCGGCCACCTCATCGACGGCACACAGGCCGAGCTCGTGCGGGTGCCGTACGCCGACACCTCGCTGCACAAGGTGCCCGAAGGGCTCGCCGACGAGCAGGTCATCTTCCTCGCCGACATCTTTCCGACCGGCTACGAGATGGGTGTGCGCTACGGGCAGGTCAGCCCTGGCGACAACGTGGTCTGCCTCGGCGCCGGGCCGGTCGGCCTCGCGGCGATGCTCACCTCGCACCTGCACGGCGCCAAGCGGGTCGTCGCCGTCGACCTCGACCCGTACCGGCGCGAGCAGGCCACGGCGCACTTCGGCGCGACGCACGCCGTCGATCCCGCCGACCCCGACTGGCTCGCCGCCGTGCGTGACCTGTGCGACGGGCGCGGTGCCGAGGTCGTCATGGAGGCGGTCGGCATCCCGGCGACGCTGGAGTCGGCCTTCGAGCTGGTGCGCCCGGGCGGGCACATCGCCAACATCGGCGTGCACGGCAAGCCGGTGACGCTGCCCATCGACCGCCTGTGGATCCAGAACATCACCATGACGATGGGCCTGGTCGACGGGGTGACCGCCCCGATGCTCATGGAGCTCATCGCCCAGGGGATCCTCGACGTGAGCGCGATGGGCACGCACACGTTCACGCTCGACCAGATGCTCGACGCGTACGACGTGTTCGGCAACGCGGCAGCCAGCTCGGCGCTGAAGGTGGTCATCCGGCGCTGACCTACGGACCGACGGCCGGCGGGCGGGCGCGGTCCTCGTCCGCCGGCCGTCGGTTGTTTGCCCTAAGTTTTGCGCCACCCTTCCTTGTCAGGAAGACGCAAAACCGGGGAGAAACTGTGGTGCTCCCTCCGGACGTCTCCGCCGCTCTCGATGAGATCGTCGCCGGAGCAGCGGCGCACGACCTCGAATCCGACGTGCTCGACTTCAAGACGGTCGGCCGCTCGGTCGATGACGCGCTCACCGACCTGGCCGAGGCCGCCGCATGCTTCGCCGGCGCGCGTGGAGGGACGATCGTGGTGGGCGTACGCGATCGTCCGGAAGGGGCCGACGCCTTCGTCGGGTGTGACGTGGACGTCCCCACCGTGCGTCACCAGATCTTCGAGCGCACGGAACCGGGTCTCACCGTCGGTGTGGAACGCCACACGCATCCCGCAGGCGAGGTGCTCGTCATCCAGGTACCGGAAGGCGCGACCCTGCACGCGGTCAAGGGCCGCTACACCGAGCGCGTCGGGGCGTCGTGCATGCCCATGAACGCCGCCCGCATCGAACGGGTGATGGCGGACAGGCGCGGGGACGACTGGTCGGCGCATCCGACCGATCTCAGGCCGCCGGACGCCGACCCGATCGCACTCGCGGTGGCCCGGCGGTTCCTCACGAGCTCGGTAGACCCACGACGACAGGCGTACGCGCGCCTCGACGACCCCGCGCTCCTGCGCACGCTCGGCGTCGTGACCACCGATGGCTTCCTGAACCGCGCCGGCGCTCTGCTCTTTGCCGACGGCCAGGGTGCCGAGCTGCTGGCGTACTCCCACCGTCGGACGCCGACAGGAGCGCTCACGGCGAGCGAAGCGTTCACGGCACCGCTCGTCGTGGCGATCGACCGTGTCCTCGACCTCATCTCGGCCCGCGTCGACCGGACGTCGGTGAACACCGGCGGCGGCGTCCAGGTCCAGGTGGGGGACCTCCCCGACACGGCAGTCCGCGAGGCCCTCGTCAACGCGGTGATGCACCGGGACTACAGAGACCTTTCCCGTGTCACCGTCGAGCACGCGGCGACCCGGCTCGCCGTCACCTCACCGGGACCTTTCATGAGCGGGATCTCCACGACGAACGTCCTCACGGCCGCCTCGCGGAGCCGGAACCCGCGTCTCGCCGAGGCCGTCCGGAAGCTGGGCCTCGCCGAGACCGCCGGAACAGGTGTCGACCGCATGTACGCCGCGATGACCAGACTCGGACACGCGCCTCCGGTCTTCGAGTCCGACGAGGCCACGGTTCGTGTGACGCTCATCGGCGGCGCCCCGAACGAGTACCTGACGAGATACGTTGCGGGACTCCCACCCGAGACGTCGGACGACGTCGACACCATGCTGACCCTCTTCACTCTGCTGCAACGCAAGACGGTGACGGCGGCACAGATGGTCGGACTGCTGCAGAAGTCCGAGCAGGAGGTCCAGACGACGCTGGACAGGCTCGCCGCCCCACCGCTCTCTCTCCTCGAGCCCACCCGTGAATCGAGCCGTCGGACCCACCCCACGTACCGACTGCAGGAGCCGGCCCTGGCGGCGCTGGGCCCGGCCGTGGCATACCGACGCCGGACCCTCGACTCGGCCGATCGCACGATTCTCGAACTCGTCCGGGAAGCCGGCACGATCAACGCACGGATGGTTCGTCTGATGCTGGACACCGACACCGTCACCACGTCGCGCCTACTCGCGGACCTTGTCGAGCGCGGGTGGCTCGTCAAGACCTCCCGCGCGACACGTGGTCCCGCGGTGACCTACGGCCCGGGAGCATTGCTGCCCAAGAAGAAGTCGGCGCGAAACCGGCTCTCCGTGCCACCGGTGCCCGTGCCGACCGAGCCACCGTCCTCGTCCACCACCGACGAGCCGGCCACCGGCGCATAGCCAGCGGCACGTCTGGGGTGCTTCCGCCCGCGCCGACGGTCCGCGGCACATCGCTCAGCGTTCGCCGGTCAGCCACGCGCGCAGCGCGTCGTGCACCGCGCCGATCTGCCCGACCGGGCAGCGCTCGTCCTGGGTGTGTGCCAGCAGCGGGTCGCCGGGGCCGAAGTTGACCGCTGGCACCCCCAGCTCGGAGAACCGGGCGACGTCCGTCCACCCTTCCTTCGCCGCCGGCTGCCCCCCGGTCAGGGCGAGCACGGCCTCGGCGAAGGCGCGCGCGGTCGGGTCGTCGAGCCCCGGCCGGGCGCCGGGAGCCGCGTCCACGACCACGACGTCGTAGCCGGCGAAGACCTCCCGCACGTGCGCCGACGCCTCCTCGACCGTCCGGGACGGGGCGAACCGGTAGTTCACGGTGACGACGCACGAGTCGGGGATGACGTTCGTCGCGGTGCCGCCGGAGATCAGCACGGCGTTGAGCCCCTCCCGGTACGTCAGCCCCTCGACCTCGACGCTCGCCGGCTCGTACGCCTCCAGCCGGCGCAGCACCTCTCCGGCGGCGTGCACCGCGTTGCGGCCCATCCAGGCTCGCGCGGAGTGCGCGGCGACGCCGGTCAGCCGGATCTCGGCGCGCAGCGTGCCGTTGCAGCCACCCTCGATCCCACCGGCGGTCGGCTCGCACAGCACCGCGAAGTCACCCGCCAGCCAGTCGGGGTGCTGCCGCGAGACCCGGCCGAGGCCGTTGAGCTCGGCGGCGACCTCCTCATGGTCGTAGAAGACCCAGGTCACGTCGTGCACCGGTGCGGCCAGGCCGGCGGCGAGGGCGAGCTGGACGGCGACACCGGCCTTCATGTCGACGGTGCCCCGGCCCCACACCTCGGCGAACGCCCCCTCCCCGACGACGTGCGTCGGCAGGTTGCCGGTGACCGGGACGGTGTCGATGTGCCCGGCGACGACGACGCGCCTCGGGCGGCCGAGGCGCGTGCGGGCGACGACCGTGTCGCCGTCGCGCAGCACCTCCAGGTGGCCGACCCGGCCGAGGGCCGCCGCGATCGCGTCGGCCAACGCCGTCTCGGAGCCGGACTCGCTGGGCACGTCGCACAGCGCCCGGGTCAGCGTCACCAGGTCGGCGGACAGGTCGAGCGGCGGCACGACGGCGGGCGCCGCTGCCGGCGCGGGCTCCGTGGGTCGAGCAGGGTCGGGGACGGACGACGTGCCGGCATCGGTGCTCACCCGACCGACCCTAGCCGTGGCCACCACCCCTGGACCGACCCGGACGCCCGAGCTGCGAGCGCGGTACCTGGTCCCCGAGTGCACCCGACATCTCCCCTGCGCTCGCCGCCGACCGGGCACACTCGCGGACGGCGGAGCCGGCGGACAGAGCGGACGGGGCGGACCGCGAAGGGGCGAACGACGGGCGCGCTCGGAGACGCCGCTCGGGTTGTCTAGGGTTGTCGCCATGACTGCGCGCGCCGCCTGGGGCTTCGGCCTGGCCACGGTGACCGGTGACGGCACCGCCCTCGACGTCTGGTACCCCGCTCCCGCCCTCGGCGAGCCGCCCGCCGACGCGCAGCCCCCCGCCGACCTGCGGGCCGCGGAGCGCGACGACGAGGCCCGCGGCGTGCAGGTGCGTGTCGTGCAGACCGTCGTCGCCGACCTCGACGCCGCTCCCGCCGACACCGCCGACGCGTACCTGCGGCTGCACCTGCTGTCCCACCGGCTCGCGGCCCCGCGCACGCTCAACCTCGACGGCATCTTCGCCGTGCTGCCGAACGTGGTGTGGACGGACCGCGGACCGTGCGCCGTGGAGGGCTTCGAGGCGACCCGGGCGCGGCTGCGGGCCGCCACCGGCGTCCCGGTGACCGTGTACGGCATCGACAAGTTCCCGCGCATGGTGGACTACGTCGTCCCGGCCGGCGTGCGGATCGCCGACGCGGACCGGGTGCGCCTGGGCGCCCACCTGGCGGCCGGCACGACGGTCATGCACGAGGGCTTCGTCAACTTCAACGCCGGAACCCTGGGCACCTCGATGGTCGAGGGCCGCATCTCAGCCGGCGTGGTGGTCGGGGACGGCTCGGACGTCGGCGGCGGGGCATCCATCATGGGCACGCTGTCCGGCGGGGGCCGGGAGGTCGTCTCCGTCGGCGAGCGGAGCCTGCTGGGGGCGAACTCCGGGCTGGGCATCCCGCTGGGCGACGACTGCGTCGTCGAGGCGGGCCTGTACCTCACGGCGGGCACCAAGGTGAGCGTGCTGGACCCCGAGGGCGGAGAGCCGCGCGTGGTGAAGGCCCGTGAGCTGGCCGGTGTCGACGGGCTGCTGTTCCGAAGGAACTCGCTGACGGGCGGGGTCGAGGCGGTCGCCCGTTCCGGTGCCGGCGTGCGCCTCAACGCCGTGCTGCACGCCCACCAGTGACCCGGCCGCCAGAGCACTGACCGACACCGGCTCCCGACCCCCGCCGCCCGACGATGACCCGGCCGCGCCGCGTACCCGGCGCCCTGCGCGCCGGCTGCGCCGTCGTCGTCGTGCTCGCACTGCTCGCCGGCGCGGTCGCTGGCGTCCTGTTCTGGCTGAACGCGACGCACCGCGCGCCGGAAGCCGCCCCGCGCTGCACCGCCACGGTGGACGAGGTCTCCGGCGGCCTGGACCCGGTGCAAGCGGAGAACGCCGCGCTCATCGCCGCGATCGCGGTCCGGCGGGGACTGCCGGCGCGCACGGTGACGATCGCGCTGGCGACAGCGATGCAGGAGTCGAAGCTGGAGAACATCGGGCACGGCGACCGTGACTCGGTCGGGCTGTTCCAGCAGCGTCCGTCGCAGGGCTGGGGCACCGTCGAGCAGATCATGGACCCGGTGTACTCGACCGGCCGCTTCTACGACGGCCTCGTCGCGGTGCCCGGCTACCAGGACCTGTCGATCACGCAGGCCGCGCAGGCGGTGCAGCGCTCGGCCTTCCCGGACGCGTACGCCCAGCACGAGCCGCTCGCCCGCGCCTTCGCCTCCGCGCTCACCGGCTGGTCGCCGGCGGCGCTGACGTGCACGCTCGGTCTCACGGACGGCGCCGGTGACGCCGCGGCGCTGATCGAGCACCTGCGGCGTGACCTGGGCGATGTGCCGACCCAGCAGCCCGAGCCCGACCACGGCCGTCCGGTCGTCGTCGTGCAGGCCGGCGGGCTCGGCGCGGACACCGGCCGGCTGGGCTGGGCGGTCGCGCAGTGGGCGGTCGCCGTCGCCCAGCCCCGGGCGATCACCGCGGTGGCCGTGGCGGACCGGCGCTGGGAGCGGAGCACCGGCGCCTGGGACACCGTCGCCGGCGCGGACCTCCCCGCCGGCGAGGTCCGCATCACGCTGTAAGCGACGCCGGCGCGCACGACGAGCGCGGGAACGACGACGGCGCCGGACCCCCGAGGGTCACGGCGCCGTCGTGGAGACGGGACGGTCAGCGCTCGGCGACCGGGACGTAGTCGCGGGTCGTGGCGCCCGTGTAGATCTGCCGCGGCCGGCCGATCTTCGTCTGCGGGTCGTTGATCATCTCGCGCCACTGGGCGATCCAGCCGGGCATCCGCCCGAGGGCGAACAGCGGCGTGAACATCTGCTCGGGGAAGCCGAGTGCCTTGTAGATGAGGCCGGTGTAGAAGTCGACGTTCGGGTAGAGCTTGCGCGAGACGAAGTAGTCGTCGTTGAGCGCGATCTCCTCCAGGCGCAGCGCGATGTCGAACAGCTCGTCCGACTTGCCCAGCGCGGAGAGCACGGCGTCGGCGCTGCGCTTCACGATCGCGGCCCGCGGGTCGTAGTTCTTGTAGACCCGGTGCCCGAAGCCCATGAGCCGGACGCCGGCCTCCTTGTCCTTGACCCGGCGCATGAAGTCGGTGGCGTCGCCGCCGTTGGCCTGGATCTCGGTGAGCATCTTGAGCACGGCCTCGTTGGCTCCGCCGTGCAGCGGTCCGGACAGCGCATTGATACCGGCGGCCACGGACCCGTAGATGTTCGCGTGGCTGGAGCCGACCATGCGCACGGTCGAGGTCGAGCAGTTCTGCTCGTGGTCCGCGTGCAGGATGAGCAGCAGGTCGAGCGCCTGGGTGACGGTCGGGTCGGCCTCGTACGAGCCGTCCTCGCCGGCGAACGTCATCCGCAGCAGGTCCTCGACGAAGCCCTTCGACGGGTCGGGGTCGGGCAGTGACAGGCCTGACAGCGTGCGGTGCACGTACGAGGTGATGGTGCGCGTCTTGGCGAGGATGAGCACCGTCGCCAGCTCCACGGCGTGCTCGTCCAACGGGTCGAGCGACTCGGGGTAGAACGCCGACAGCGCGTTGAGCGCGGAGGCCATGACCGCCATCGGGTGGGCCTGGCGGGGGAACGTCCCGATGAAGCGGCGGAAGTCCTCGTGCACCACGGTGTGCCGGTTGACCCGCTCCTCGAAGGCGGCGAGCTGCTGTGCGTCCGGCAGCTCGCCGTTGATCAGCAGGTAGGCGACCTCGAGGAAGGTGGACTGCTCGGCCAGCTGCTCGATGGGATAGCCGCGGTACCGCAGGATGCCGGCGTCGCCGTCGATGTAGGTGATCTGCGACTCGCACGAGGCGGTGTTCGTGAAGCCCGGGTCGACCGTGACCAGGCCGGTGTCACGCAGCAGCGACGAGACGACGATGCCGTCGTTGCCCTCGGTCGCGCTGACGATCGGCAGGTCGCGCGACTGCCCGTCGACGGTGAGCTGGACAGACGCGGTGGCGGTCTCGGACATCGTGTGTTCCCTCTCTGTGACGACCGATGGCGGGGATGTCCTGCGCGTCCCGGCGTCGTCGGTGGAGCGGCCGCTCGGCCGCCACATAGGACCTTCGTCGGTCCTGTTTCGACGGTACCTGCGCGAACCGGCCCGTGACGAATCCTTGATGCGCCGTCTCACTGTATGTACCGACCCGCACATGCGGGAGCCCGTGCTTTGTGGATTTCCTACGCATGGGTTGTCGGATACGTCAGGGGCGCCCCGCGCCCGGACCCACGCCGGGCAAGGACGGGCGTCAGGCGCCCGAGAGCCGCGCCGCGGCCTCCGCGACCCGGTCGTCGGGGGCGGTCAGCGCCATCCGCACGTGCCCGGCGGCGGCGGGACCGTAGAACGCCCCGGGGGCGACCAGGATGCCGAGCCCGGCCAGGTCGGCCACCGTCGCCCACCCGTCCTGGGCACCGTGCTGCGGTCGCACCCAGAGGTACAGCCCCGCCTGGGAGCCGTCGACGGCGTACCCGGCACCCTCGACGGCCGCGCGCAGCAGGGCGCGCCGGTGTGCGTACCGAGCCCGCTGCTCGGCGACGTGCGCGTCGTCCCCGAGCGCGGCGACCGTCGCGGCCTGCACGGGACCGGGGACGATCATCCCGGCGTGCTTGCGGGCCTCCAGCAGCCCCGCCACGAGCGCCCGGTCCCCCGCGACGAACGCCGCCCGGTACCCGGCCAGGTTGGACTGCTTGGACAACGAGTACACGGCGAGCAGGCCGGTGTGGTCGCCGCCGGTGACGCGCGGGTCGAGGACGCTCGGCACCCCCGCCGACGCCCACGGCTCGTCCCAGGCGAGCTCGGCGTAGCACTCGTCGGACGCGACGACCACCGGCCGACCGTCCCGTTCCGCGGCTGCCCGCGCGGCGTCCACCACCGCGCGCAGCGCCTCCACCCCGAGCACCCGGCCGTCGGGGTTCGCGGGCGAGTTCAGCCAGACCAGCCGCACGTCGCCGCGCCCCTCGCTCAGCCGGGCGGCCGGGTCGGCGCAAGGCTCCGGCGTCGCACCGGCCAGCCGGCCGCCCACGTCGTAGGTGGGGTACGCGACGGCGGGGTGCAGCACCGTGTCGCCCGCGCCCAGGCCCAGCAGCGAGGGCAGCAGCGCGACGAGCTCCTTGGAGCCGAGTGTCGGCAGCACGGCCGCCGGGTCGAGCCCCGGCACACCGCGGCGACGGGTGAACCACGCGACGACGGCCTCGCGCAACGCCGGGGTGCCGTGCGTGGCGGGGTAGCCCGGCGAGTCCGCGGCGGCGACGAGTGCCTCGCGCACGACGGCCGGCGTCGGGTCGACGGGCGTGCCGACGGACAGGTCGACGATGCCGCCGGGGTGCGAGCGCGCGCGCTGTGCGTACGGCGTGAGCGTGTCCCAGGGGAAGTCCGGCAGCGCGCCCGTCAGCAGACCCATGCGGCGGCGGTCACTCGCCCTGGATCCGCAACGGCAGCGTCGCGATGATCGGGTGGTCCTTGTCGATCTGGCCCATCTTGGCCGCACCGCCCGGCGAGCCCAGGTCGTCGAAGAACTCGACGTTCGCCTTGTAGTACTCGCTCCACTGCTCGGGGACGTCGTCCTCGTAGAAGATCGCCTCCACCGGGCACACCGGCTCGCACGCCCCGCAGTCGACGCACTCGTCGGGGTGGATGTACAGCGACCGCTTGCCCTCGTAGATGCAGTCGACGGGGCATTCCTCGATGCACGCCTTGTCCTTGACGTCCACACAGGGCTCGGCGATCACGTACGTCACGGTGCGTCCCTCCATCCAGAGATCCCTAGTATCCCCCACATGCGCCCGCGGCGACCCGCACCTTCCCCTGCCGAGAGCCTGCTGTGACCGACGACACCGCGCCGGCCTGGCGTTCCTGGCTGCCCGGGGCGCGGGTGGTGGTTCGCCGCCGGCGCGACGACGCGCCGGCACCGGGTGAGCCGCCGTACACCGACGTGCTCGGCGACGTGCTGGCCGTGGACGACACCGGGCTGCTGGTGCGGACACGGCGCGGCGACGTCCGGGTCCCAGCCGCCGACGTGGTGCTCGCCAAGACGGTCCCGCCACCACCGGCGCGCCGCCGCCGGCACTGAGGCCGCGGCCGCCGAGGCCCCGGCCCGTCGCGGTCCGCTCAGGCGGTGAGCCGCGCCCAGGTCAACGCGAGCGCTGTGCCGACCAGCATGAACGGTCCGAACGCCAGCGCCGTCTTGCGTCCCGCACGCCGGGCGGCCAGCAGCGCCACGGCCCATACCCCGCCGACGAGGAACGGCAGCGCCGCCGCCCACAGCAGCACCGACCAGCCCGACCAGGCCGCCACGGCACCCAGCAGCGGGGCGAGCTTCACGTCCCCGAGACCCATGCCCGACGGGTTCACCAGGTGCAGGACGAGGTAGGCCAGGCAGAGCCCGGCACCCCCGGCGGCGGCCCGACCGAGCGCCGCCCATTCCCCCGTCACGACGGCCGAGAGCACCAGCAAGACCGCCACCGCGGCGGTTGCGGGGTAGGTGAGCGCGTTCGGCAACCGCTGGGTGCGGGCATCGACGACACTGAGCGCGGCACCGGCCGCCGCCGCGACGACCAGGGCCGGTGTCATCCACCCTGGACCGCTCGCCCAGACTGCCCAGAGGACGGCCAGCAGGGCGGTGACGGCGACCTGTGTCCGGAAGGGCAGGACCTCGGCGGCGATGCGCCCGTGCAGCGTCGTCATGCGCGCATGCTAGGCGGCCGCCCTGCAGGGTGAAACATCCGTTCGACTCCATGAATATCGGATTCATCCCCTATGGTCGTTCCGGTCATTGTCGATGTGCAGGGGGCTGACGGTGACGGATGTGCCTGTCGTCTGCGCGCTCACAGCGCCGGACAGCCAGGTGGACGGCGAGATCCTCGGCGGCGCGCAGGTCCTGCCGCGAGGCGACCAGGGCGCTCTTGACGGCGTGCGTGGCACCGCCGTCGACCACGTGGTGATCGTGGCGGAGCGCCGGGACGAGACGCTCGCGCTGCGGCACGCCGCGGTGCTCGCCGACCTGGGGCGGCACGTCGCCGTCCGCACGTTGCCGCACGGACCGGCCGCGGTGCTGCTGCTGGCGCTGGAGGCCGCCCGGCTCCGGGCCGACCCGGGCGTCGTGGTCGGCTGGCTCGACGCCGCAGCGGCCCGGACGTGGAGCGGTGCCTGGACGCCGAGCGTGAGCAGGCTCGACGACCCGGCGCCGTCCCTGGGGCAGCACCTCGCGTCGTACACGCCGGGCGGCCGCGGGTTCGTGGTCAACCTCGCGGGCGCCCACGGCCCCGCGGTGGTCCGCGGCGGCGCCGTCCCCGAACCGCTCGCGCCCGGGCTGCGGCCCGTGCTGCACCTGACCGTCGACGGGCTCGGCGCGGAGCAGACCGCCGACCTGCTCAAGGCCGCCAGCGCACGCCAGGCGGAGGTGCTGCCCTTCCCTGCCGGCGCGCCCGCCGACCGGTTCGGCAACGCCCGGGCCGTCGAGGGCGTCGCGCTGCCCGCCAGCCCGCGTTCCCTCATGCCGACCACGGCGTACGGCGACTGCACGGTGTGCGGCGCCGCGCTCGTCGCCGCGTTCTGCCCGTTCTGTCACGTGCGCCCGGTGGCGCACGACTCGCTCGTGCCCGGAGGCTCTTCGTGAACCCACGCCAGCGTCGTGGCGTCCTCTTCATCATCCTCGCGGCCGTGATGGCCCTGGTCACCTTCGTCGCCGTCGCCCTCTTCGTGGCGAGCGTCAACAGCAAGGTGGGTGACCTCGTCACGGTGTACCGCGCGCAGACCGACGTGCCGGCCTACGCCGAGCTCACCCGGGACAGCATCGTCGAGGACGAGATCCCGCGCCGGTGGGTGGACGACGACGCGGTGCTCGACCCGCAAGACGTCCTGGGCCGACGGGTCGCCTACAACGTCACCGCGGGCACGCTGCTGAGCTCGGACATGTTCGTGCCGCCGTCGGACCTGGCTCCCGACGAGCGCGAGATCGCCATCAACGTGGACTCCGTGACGGGCATCGCCGACCGCGTGAAGCCCGGCGACTACGTGGACATCTACGCGGTGTTCGCGGACGTGCCGGGGCTGCCCAAGCAGGTGCGGGTGCTGGTGCGCGACGTCCGGGTCGTGTCGGTGCGCGGCTCGCAGGTGCGGGTCGACGAGGAGAGCGCCACTGGGCAGTCCACCGTGATCCCGGTGACCCTGGCGCTACGGCCCGACGACGCGCTCGCCGTGACCTACGCCTCGGCCTTCGCCGCCGAGGTGCGCCTGGTCGGCCTGCCGGTGGGTGCCGGCGGCGAACGCCGGGACGAGAGCCGTGACTTCGACGCCGAGGACCTGGGCGGACAGGCGATTCCTGAGGGGAGCAACGGCTGATGGCCGGGTCGGTGGTGATCGGCTGCGCGGAGCAGTCGCTGGCGTACGAGCTGCGCGCCCAGCTCGCGGAGGTCGCGGACGTCGAGGTGGTGGGCATCGCCGAGACGACCGCGGAGCTGACCGAGCTCGTCGTGGCGCTGGAGCCCAACGTCGTCCTGGTGCACGACCAGCTCGGCCCCGCACCCGCGCACCAGGCGGTGCGCGACCTCGGGCTGCGTCGTCCGGCGGCGGTCTCCATCGTGGTCTCGGGCGACCCGGACCCCGAGGCCCTCGCGGCCGCGATGGACGCCGGCGCGCGCGGGGTGCTCACCTACCCGCTCACGTTCGAGGCGGTGCAGCAGCGGGTCACCAGCGCGCTGGAGTGGTCCCGGCAGCTGCACGGCATGCTCGCCGCCGCCGGTGACGGCGAGCAGAGCGCCCGGGGCCGGGCGACCGTCGTCGCCGTCACCGGCTCGAAGGGCGGGGTGGGCACGTCCTCGCTGGTCACGCACATGGCGTGGGACCTGCGGCGCAGCACGCCCGACCTGAAGATCGTGGTCGTGGACGCCGACCTGGAGAAGGGCGACGTCACCAGCTACCTGGCCGCGAGCTACCGCTCGTCGCTGGCCGACCTGGCGAAGGTCTCCGAGGACCTCTCGCCGCGCACGGTCGCGGACGCGGTCTTCGAGCACGAGTCCGGCCTGCACCTCCTGCTGCCCCCGGAGGACGTGCGCGACGTCGAGTGGATCACGCCGCAGGCGGTGCGGCAGATCATCTTCCTGCTGCGCCAGCTCTACGACGTCGTCCTCGTCGACGCCGGGGCCCACGTGACGCCGGTGCAGGCCGCCGCGGTGGAGATCTCCGACGAGGTCGTCCAGGTCGTCACGCCCGACCTGGTGAGCCTGCGCGCGCTGCGCCGCAACGTCGGGTGGTGGGAGTCGCTCGGTGTCCGCAAGCCGGAGGCCGTCCGCGTCCTGCTGAACCGGCGTACGACCGCCGACGAGGTCCAGCTCGAGGCCGTGCGCCAGCTCTCCCCCTCCCCGGTCATGACGGCCGCCGTCCCGCACGTGGGCCGCAAGCTCGAGTCGGCGATGAACTCGCGCGCCCCCCACCTGGTCGAGGACGACGACTGGTGGGAGGCGCTGCGTGCCGTCGGTGCCGAGCTCAGCGTGCTGCGCGCCGTCGCGGGCGCCAAGCCGGACAAGCCCGCCGGTGGCCGGCGCTGGGGCCTGCGCCCGTCGTCCGCCCCGCGGGCCGAGGCCACCGTCGCAGCAGCGCCGCCCCCCGCCGAGACGGACCCGGCACCGGCCAGCCGACGGGCCCGCCGCACCGCCCGCGGTGGCGCCGAGTCCGGGGCGGTGTCGATCGAGTTCCTCGGTGTCCTGCCGGTCCTCGTCCTCGTGCTGCTGCTGCTCGCGCAGCTCGCCGCGACCAGCTTCACCTACGTCTGGGCCGGCCACGCGGCGACGGCGGCGGCCCGTCAGGCCGCGATCGACCCGTGGGACCCGGCCGCAGTGCGGGCCGCCGCGCGGGAGGACCTGCCCGGGGAGGTCGCCGACACGCTGCACGTGGAGGTGGGCGGGTACGACACGACCCGCGGCGACGTGGGCGTGACCGTGCAGGCGCCCGTCCCGCTGTTCGTGCCCGGCCTGGCAAGCACCCCGTGGCGGGTGACCGTCGCCCGCCAGGTCGTCGCGGAGCCGTGAGGGCAGCGGTGGGAGGAACCCTGAGACCGGAGAGGAACGTGCGCGCGAAGGACAGCAGAGAACGGGGCAGCTCGACCCTGGAGCTCCTCGGTGCGGTGCCGATGGTCGTCCTGGTGGTGCTCGCCGTGCTCCAGGTCTGCTCCTTCGCCTGGACCGTCTCCGCGGCGAACCAGGCGGCACGCGATGGTGCCCGTGCACTGAGCCTGGGCCGGCCGGTCGACCAAGCCGTCGCGCGCTCGTTGCCCGGGGCGATGGACGCGCGGTCGCTGCAGGTCGTCGGCGAGCGGGTGGTGCTCGAGGTCGACGTCCCACGCTTCGCCTTCGTGCCGGCGATGACGGTCCGGCGCGACGCCGTGATGCCGAGGACCGCCTCGTGAGGGGCTTCTCGCAGTGGGCGCCCGCCAGGCCCGTGGCGCCGATGCCGACGACCGTCCGCAACGACCTGGACGAAGGCCTCGTCGCCCTCTTCCGCCGCAAGCTGCTGGAGGAGGTCGACCTCCACGAGCTCAGTCGGCTGGACTCCGGCCAGCGCCGCATCCGGCTCGAGCGCGTCGTGGCCCACCTCGTCTCGACCGAGGGCGTCATCCTCACCACCCGCGAGCGCAACGCGCTCATCCGGCGGGTCGTCGACGAGTCGGTCGGCCTGGGTGTGCTCGAGCCGCTGCTGGCGGACGAGACCGTGTCCGAGATCATGATCAACGGGCACGAGACGATCTACGTCGAGCGCTTCGGCCAGGTCGAGCGGGTGCCGACCGCGTTCACGTCCGAGGAGCAGCTCCGGCAGACCATCGACCGCATCGTCTCGACCGTCAACCGTCGCGTCGACGAGTCGAGCCCCATGGTCGACGCCCGGCTGCCACCGGACGAGCGCATGCCCCGAGGGGCCCGCGTGCACGTCGTGCTGCCGCCGCTGGCGCTCGACGGCCCGACGATGACCATCCGTCTGTTCCCGAAGGCCTACGGGCTGGACGAGCTGCTCAACCGCAACAGCCTGGACCAGTCGACGGCGGACCTGCTGGCGGCGTGCGTCCGCGCGCGGCTGAACATCATCGTCTCGGGCGGCACCTCCTCGGGGAAGACGACGCTCCTCAACGCGCTCTCGGCCTTCATCCAGCCGCGCCAGCGCATCATCACGATCGAGGACGCCGCCGAGCTGTCGCTGTCCCAGGAGCACGTCGTCCGGCTCGAGACCCGCCCCGCGAACGTCGAGGGCCGCGGCGAGGTGACCATCCGTGATCTCGTCCGCAACGCGCTGCGCATGCGCCCCGACCGGGTCATCGTCGGCGAGGTCCGTGGCGGCGAGGCGCTCGACATGCTGCAGGCGATGAACACCGGCCACGAGGGCTCGCTGGCGACGGTCCACGCCAACTCCACCGTGGACGCGCTGATCCGGCTGGAGACGCTCGCGTCGATGAGCGACGTCGAGGTGCCGTTCACCGCGCTGCGCGACCAGGTCAACAACGCGATCGACGTCGTCGTCCAGCTGCTGCGCGGCTCGGACGGCGCGCGGCGGGTGGTCGCCGTCGACTGGGTGGCCTCCCGGCACCGCGAGGACTTCCGCGTCGAGCCGATCATGCGCTGGGACCCCGAGGGCGTCAGCGAGACGGGTGCGCGTGGACGCTTCGTCGTGCACCCGGTGCCGCAGCAGATGCTCGACCGGCTGCGCGTCGCCGGGGAGCCGCTGGGCACCGAGCTGGCGCAGCGCGTCGACACCGGCATCGACACCCGGATCGGAGGGCAGCGCTGGTGATCCTCCTGCTGCTGCTCGTGCTGTCGTTCCTGTTCTGCACGTTCCTGCTCGCCGGGCTGATCGACCTGCTGACCGTCGCCCGGCGGCGGCGGGACCTGGTGAGCGCGCTCGAGACCGTCGACGAGCTCTCGCTGAGCCACCGCGTCGCGCGCTGGGACCGAGCGTTCCGCCGCACCCGCCCCGGCCGGTGGGTCGAGCACCAGCTCGTCCTGGCCGGCGAGGAGGAGCGCCGCCCGCTCGTGGTCGTCGCCGTCGCGGTGGGCGGCGGCCTGGTCATCGGCTGGGTGCTGGCCCTCGCGCTGGCGCCGGTGCTCGGCCTGCTGGGCATCGCCGCGATCGTCGTCGGCATCCGCTGGTACCTGTCGCGCGGGCGCGAACGGCGCCGCGAGCAGTTCGTCGCGCAGATGCCCGAGCTCGCCCGGGTGCTGTCCAACGCGACCAGCGCCGGCCTGTCGATCGCCGGGGCCATCGGTGTCGCGGCCACCGAGCTGGCCGCTCCCGCGGAGACCGAGCTGAGCCGCGTCGCCTCCCGCATGCGCTTCGGCGCCAGCCTGGACGACGCGATGAAAGAGCTCGAGAGCCGCCTGCCCTCGCGGGAGGTCGCCGTGCTGGTCTCGACCTTGCTCGTGAGCGCGCGCAGCGGTGGCTCGCTGGTGAGCGCACTGCGGGACATCGCCGAGACGCTCGAGCAGCGCAAGGAGGTCCGCCGGGAGATCCGGACGACGCTTGCGGAGTCCACGTCCACCGGCTACCTCGTCATCGTCCTGGGCTTCGGGCTCCTCTTCCTGCTCAACGCCATCCAGCCCGGCACGGTGCAGGCCATGACGACGAACTGGATCGGACAGCTCGCGCTCCTCGTGTCGGGGGCGATGTTCGCCGGCGGGTTCCTGCTCATCCGGCGCATGACGAGGTTCGACGGATGACGGCCGCACTCCTGGTGCTGTTCGCAGGGGTCGGCGCGGCAACGGCCGTCGTGCTGCTCGTCGTCGGCCTGCGCTGGGCACGGTCCGACGCGCTCGACATCCTCGAGGTGGACGACCTCCAGCTGCTGCGCAAGCAGCAGCGCAAGCGTGCCGAGGGCGAGGGGATCCTGGCACGGGCGGCGCGGGCCCAGGTGCCGCGGCTGCGGCGGATGCTGGGGACACCCCGGATCGCCGCGCTGCAGCGTCGCATCGACGAGGCAGGCCGGCCGGGCGGCCTGACCGTCGACCTGTTCCTCCAGCAGTGCGCCCAGTGGGCGATCATCACGCTGCCGCTCATCCTGCTCTTCCTGGTCCAGGGCAACCTGCTCATGATCCCGCTGTGCCTGGTCGTACCGGTCCTGCTGCCGCTCACCCGGATCGCCGCCGAGCAGCGCAAGCGCCGGGAACGCATGGAACGCGACCTGCCCGACTTCCTCGACGTGCTCGCCGTGACGGTCATGGCCGGCGTCACGTTCCGCGCCGCGCTCGCCCGCGTGTCAGCCCGCTTCGACGGTCCGCTGTCGGAGGAGGTCACCCTCACGCTGCACCAGATCGCCAACGGCGCCTCGGTGCGGGAGGCCTTCGACGACATGCGGCGCCGGTCGTCGTCCGAGCCGTTGTCCCAGTTCGTCTCCGCGCTGCTGCAGTCGCAGGAGCTCGGTGCACCGCTGGCGGAGTCGCTGAACCAGATCGCCGAGGACATCCGCCGTGACTCGGCGCAGCGTCAGCGCCAGGCCGCCGCCAAGATGTCGCCGCGGGTGACGCTCGTCAGCTCGGTCGTCCTGCTCCCCGCGGCCCTGATCATCGTCGTCGTCGGGCTCCTGCTCGGTCTCGACATCGACTTCGGCGCGCTGCTGGGAGGTCTGGGCGAGTGAGCACGAGAGTGGCGGAGGTCGAGCGGGACGAGTTCACCCGCCGTCTCGTGGGCATCTGCATGCTCGTCCGGCTGGTCTCCATCCTGGTCGCGCTGCTCGGGTTCGTCGGGCAGACGCTGACCGTCCCCGTGCTGGTCTGCATCCTCGTGCTCAGCGGGACGGGCCTGTCGCTGCTGCTGTCCGCGGACGTCGCGACCTTCGTCGCGAACCACCCGTTGGTCTTCGTCGTCGACGTGGTGCTGTCGCTCAGCGTCGTCGCCGTGCTCGGCACGGAGAGCCCGCTGATCCTCGCCACGATGTCGACGGCGATCGTGGCCGGCTTCCTCTTCCCCCGTCCGGCGGCGGTCCTGTGCGCCATCGTGTTCGTCGCGGGCTACCTGCTGGTGGCGACGGTCCGGCCGCCGACCGGCAGCGGGTTCATGGTCACCCTGGGCGTGCCGGCCCTGTACGTCGGCCTCGTCGCCATCGGTGGCGCGGCCCGGTACGCCCACCTTGCGCAGGTCCGCGCGGCGCGGCGCACCGGTGAGGCGCTGCTGGCCGCTGCCGCCGCCGATGAGCGGGCTCGTCTGGCGCGCGAGATGCACGACTCGCTCGGCAAGACACTGCACGGCATCGCGCTCGGCGCGGACGCGCTGCCCACGATCGTCGACCGGGACCCGGAGGCAGCCCGCGGCTACGCGAAGGAGCTCGCTCAGGGCGCCGACCGCGCGGCGCAGGAGGCCCGCCAGATCCTGCTGCGGTTGCGGGCCGACCAGCCCGACCGGCCCCTGGCAGAGGTGCTGCGCGAACGGTGCGACGCCTGGCAGGACGAGGTGGGTGTGCCGTGCCGCTTCACCGCGACCGGCGCCGTCGACCTGTCCACGGACGCACGCTACGAGCTGCTCGCCATCGTCGGGGAGGCCCTGGAGAACGTGCACCGGCACGCCCAGGCGCGGTCGGTCGAGGTTCGGCTGACCGGGCGGCCCGGCGGCGCCCTGGAGGTCGTCGTGCAGGACGACGGGAAGGGCTTCGTCCCGCAGCCGGACGGGCGCAGCCCGCGGGACCACTACGGGCTCACCGGGATGGTCGAGCGTGCCGCCGAGGCCGGGCTCCGGCTCGAGGTCCGGTCCCGACCGGGTGACGGCACGCGTGTGGTGGTCACTGCCCCGGGTGAGGACGGACCGCTCGCTCCGACGCCCACCTGGAGGCCCCGATGACGGACGGCCTGGTCGACCACCCGGTGACCCGGCAGGTCAGCGTGGCCGTGGTGGACGACAACCCGGTGATCCGCACCGGTCTGCGCGCCCTCCTGGAGGCCTCCGACCGGATCCGCGTGGTCGGGGAGGCCGGCGACGGTGACGCCGCGGTGCGCCTGGTGCGGGCCTGTACGCCGGACGTCACGCTCCTCGACGTGCGGATGCCCAAGCGCGACGGGGTCCAGGTGCTCGCGGAGGTCCGGGACTGGACGCGGGTGCTCATGCTGACCTACGCCGAGGCCCCGGACGTCGTGCACGCCGCGCTCACCGGCGGCGCGTCCGGGTACCTCGTGCACGGCCACTTCGCCGCCGAGGAGCTGGAGCAGGCGGTGCTCACCGTGGCGAACGGCAGCCTGCTGCTGTCCGGGCCGGCCGTCGGGGTGCTGCGCGACGGGCTGCGCCCGGCCACCGCAGCCCCCGCCCGCCCTGACTTCGGGCTCTCGGCCCGCGAGGCGGAGGTCATGGACCTGGTCGCCGGCGGCAAGACCAACCGCGAGATCTCGGCCGCCCTGTTCCTCTCGGAGAAGACCGTGAAGAACCACGTCAACCACATCTTCGCCAAGCTGGCTGCGCGCACGAGGGCGGAGGCCGTCGCCCTCTGGCTGGGCCACGAGGCCTAGGCCGTGACGCGTGCAGGTTGGGCCCAGAAGTGGGCCCACGGACCCGGGGCAAAGCGGGCGGTGACCCCTAGCGTTCTGGATGTCAACGCGAGCCCCGGTCGACCGGCCGGGGACCCGACCAAGGGGGAGCCTCATCATGACCCGTGCGTTCATCAAGACGAAGGTGTACCTGCAGAAGGCGCTCGAGGGCCGCGAGACCGGCGCGAGCACGATCGAGTACTTCGGTGTCGTCGTGGTCGCCGTGCTGCTGATCGTCGCGCTGATCGGCGCGTTCAAGGGCTTCGACCTCGGCACCAAGATCACGACCGAGCTCGACAAGATCAAGAGTTGATCGCAGCGACCGAGACCCGGAGCATCCGGTCCGACGAGGGCGCGGCCACCAGCGGGACACTGGCCGTCGCCCTCGTCGGCGTCATCGCACTCCTCTTCGTCGGCACCGTGCCGCTGCTGCGCGGGACCGACCAGGCCGGCAGGGGCCGGACCGTCGCGGAGGCCGCGGCACTCGCGGGCGCACGGCAGGTGCGCGAGCACTTCCTCACCGAGCTCGCGGGCGTCTCGCTCGGGGCGCTCACGGGCGGCGGCGGTCTGCAGGGCAGCTGGAGCGCCGACTCCCCGCTGCCGATGATGGGCTACGGCGAGGCCGCCGCCTACGCCGCCGCGAACGACGGCGTGGTACCGCCCGAGTGGTACGCCTACCGCGTCTCCGACGGCACCGTGTCCGTACGTGCCCGGCTGCGCGAGGACGCGCCCGGCGGCGGTCACACCGAGTCCACCGCCACCGCGCGGCTCGGTGTCGTCCTCGGGTCGTGCCGGCTGCGGGCGAGCCGGGGGGAGATCCCCCCGCCGCCCCCGCCGCCGGAGCCCACGCCCACACCGACGGACGAGCCGACGCCGTCACCGACCCCGACCGAGCCGCCGCCGCCGCAGTACACGCCGTGGGAGTTCACGTTCCGCTGCGACGGGACGGGGACGATCCACGGGCAGGATCTGGCCTCGGTGCTGGACCGCGCCCACGACATGCTGGCGAGCGCGGCCCGCCCGCGGCTGGTGGAGTGACCAGACAAGCTGCCCGCCCGGCGGCGCACGCCGGGGAACGACACCGAGGGGGACAGTCCGACATGACGGTACGACCCGCACCGCGCACGCTGACGGTGCTCCTGGCCGGAGCCGTGCTGCTCCTGACGGCGTGCACCGCGACGGACCAGGGACCGACCACACCGACCCAGGGGTCGTCGGACGGTGCGTCCCGGTCCCCCGGCACGGGGTCCTCGACGGGGGACACCGTGTCGGCCGAGGACGTGATCGAGTCGTTCCCGTTCGTCGTCGGCGGCGGCCAGACCACGGTCGAGGTGCACCCCCTCGTGCGCACGGGTGACCACGTGGTCGCCACGCTCGACCTGCGGCCGACCACGGTGCCCGAGGGCACCCAGGAACTCTTCGCCAACCGGGTGCTCACCGACGGGCTCACGTCCGAGCCGGTACAGGGCGGAGCGGTGCGGCTCGTCGACCTCGAGGCGAAGAAGGTCTACCTGCCCGGCGTGGACTCCTCCGGCGCGGCCGTCGGGGCCCCGTCGAGCCTGACGAGCATCCCGGCCGACGGCGTCCGCGTGCAGCGCGTCTACGCCGCACCGCCGGCCGAGTCCGTCTCCCTGCTGTTCCCGGGGCACCTCGTCGACGAGGTGCCCGTGATCGACGACGAGGTCCCCGAGCCCGTGCTGCCCGACGCCGGTCCCGGGGACGACGAGGCGGCCACGCCCCAGCCGGTCGACGCGGACACGGTCGACCAGGCCCCGGTCCACGACGTGGAGCGCTACACCCGGCAGCTCAACGGCGCCGTCCAGGTCATCGAGTCCACCGAGCACGTCGAGGTCAACCTCGGCAGCGACGTGCTGTTCGCGACCGCCTCGGCCGAGCTGGGCCCGCAGGCGCAGGAGGCGCTCGCCGCCGCCGCCCAGCGGCTCGAGGGCCACGCGCCGGGCGTCGTGGACGTCGTCGGCCACACGGACGACGTCGCCGACGACGCCTCCAACCAGGTTCTGTCCGAGCAGCGCGCGGCGGCCGTCGCCGATGCGCTGGCGAAGCTCATCGACACCTCGAAGTACGAGCTGCGCCCGTCGGGCCGCGGCGAGTCCGAGCCGCTGGTCCCGAACACCAGCGACGCGAACCGCCAGCTCAACCGCCGCGTGACGCTCACCCTCACCTCCGAGGTGACCACACGCACCGAGGTCACCGGCGAGGGCGACCTGCCGCCGTTCGACGCGGGCCCGGTGGCGAAGGGTCCCGAGGGTGTGGAGGTCGAGCAAGGCTCCCGCCCGTACCGGGTCGTCGCCCCCGAGGCACGGCGGGTCGGCGACTCGCTGGTGGTGACCGTGGAGGTCACCGCGGAGGACGACAAGGTGGACTCGTCGTTCGGGATCGGCGGGCTCAGCAGCGTCTTCTCGTACCGCGGCGAGGGGACGTCCGTGCCGACCAACGTGTTCGGCGTGGCCGTGCTCTCCGGGTCGACGGCGGTATACCCGTACGACTACCACCTGGGTGACAGCGGGGACACCGAGGAGTGGCGACCGCTCGGCGATCTCGACACGCTGCGGCGCATCGACGGCGGCCAGACGCTCACCTTCGCGGCGGTGTACCCCGCGATCGACTCCGACACCGTCGCGATCCAGGTGGGTCAGGGGGCCGGGGCCACGCCCTTCCGGCTGACCGACATCCCCGTCGTGGACGGCGAGTGACGTCGTGCTGCGGGTGAGACGACCGTCCACGGACGGCGAGCGCGGGGCGTCGACGCTCGAGGTCCTGGGCGTCACCGCCGCCGGCGTGGTGCTCGTGGTCGCGCTCGTCGTGGCCATGGTGGGCTTTGGCCTCGGCGACCGGGTGGCCGCCACCCTGTGCCAGCTCGTGCCGGGCGCCTCCTGCGCCGGCCCGCCGACCGACCGCACCGCAGCCGAGCGCGTGCCGCCGGAACCGTGCGTCGTCGGCGGCAACGGCGGGGCCGCCCGCGGCTCGGTGGCGGTCGGCGTCCAGATCGACGGCGGGTACACCTGGTTCGTCGAGGAGCTCGGCGACGGCAAGTACCGCCTGACGCGCACCGGCGAGGCGGGAATCGGTGCCGAGATCGGCTGGGGGTTCGACGTCTCGGCGACGGTGGACGACCGCCGCTACGGCCTGGCGCTCAGCGCCGGCGCCGCCGCGACCGCCGCGCTGCGCAACGGCGAGGTGTACTACGCGTCGAGCGATGCCGAGGTGCAGGAGATCCTCGCCGCCGCGATGGCCGACGACGTCAAGGACTCCGTGGTCGGCGACGACTGGTTCGGCCGGGACGTCGTGGACTGGGTAACGGGGGCCTCCGACAAGGAGCAGCTCACCCCCGACTCCACGTTCATCGTGGCTGGCGTCGACGTGTCCGGGGCGGCCGCGGCGACGCTCGCCACGCTCGACGCGAGCGCCGACGTCCAGGGCGGCATCTACGAGGGCACGACCGAGTACGCCGACGGCCGCACCACCGACGTCTTCACGGCCGGCTCCACCGGCAACGCCCAGGCCTCCGGCCTGCTCGGCGACCACGGCGTGACCGACGACGTGCTGGCTGCCGCGTCCTACGCCGGCGGCATCACCGTCGAGGTCGACCGCGACAAGGACGGGAACCCGACCGCGATGCGCCTGGTGACGCTCGGCTCCGCCCACGCCGACGTGGACGCCTGGGACAATCCCGGCGAGGCCCCGAGCTACACGGAGACCACCTGGCAGGTCCCGCTCGACAGCACCGCGAACCGTGTGGTCGCCGGCCGGCTGGCCCTCGGTCTCGGCCTCGCGGTGCCCGGGGTCACCGACACGCTGTCCCCGCTCGATTTCGGTGCGTTCAACTACGGTGCGTCGTGGGGCGACTTCCAGGACCTCGCCAAGGACGAGGGCTACGCCTGGGAGCAGCAGTACGAGCTCGACGAGTCGACGCACGGCGGGAGCTTCGACGCCAAGTGGTTCCTGGAGGCAGGGCTGTCCGGCGAGTACACCGGGACCAACCGTACGGCGACGTCCTACACGTACTGGGACGGCTCGGGCTTCGTCGACCGGGCCGGCTGCGTCGTGGCCGGCTGAGCGGGCCCCGATGAGCACACGCACGAGACGAGGAGCCGCATGAGCACCCGAGCCCGCCACCGACCGATGACGATCGCCGCCGGCCTCACCGTCGTCGCCGCCCTGGCGGCCGGCTGCACGTCGGGCCCCGCGCAGGAGATCGACCCGAGCTGGACCGCGCACACGCTCGGCCCGGTGACCGTGCACGCCCCCGCCGAGTGGGAGGAGCTCGCCTCGACGGCGGACAACCTCACCGTGGGCCTGCCCGGCGACGACGAGCTCGTCCGTCCCGGGGTGAGCGTCACGGTGCTCGCCGAGCCGGCGCAGGACGCCCCCGCCGAGGCGAAGTCGCTCGCGACCCGCGAGCGGGCCACCCGTGGCGCGCAGGACATCACGATCACGGACGTCGACCTGGCGGGCGCCACGGCGGCCACCGAGGTCGCGATGTGGAGCGAGCTGCCCACCGAGGGCGGCCCCTCGCAGGTGCGCTCCCGCTGGGTCGTCGCCGACCTGGACAGCGGTGAGCAGGTCCTCATCGGGGTGCTCGGGCCGCGCGAGGAGTACGAGGCGCTGCCGCTCGACGAGGTGCTGGACACCGTGGAGCTCGGCTCGTGACCCGTCCCGGGGAGCAGCTGCGCCGGTCGGGCCGCGCCTCCGGCTACGCCGCGCTCGTCGCGGTGGTGCTGTTCGTGGTCGTGGGCGTGACCCTGCTGGCCCGTGGCGACGTCGTCCCCCAACCACCGCGGGACGCCTGGGTGGGCGCCGGGGACGGCGTCGCCGTCGCCCTCGGCTCGCGCGGCCCGGTGTGGGGGGTCGGCGACGACCTCGACCCGGCGGCGGTGCGGTGCACGTGGACCTCGCGGCAGGGTGCGAGCGGCACGCTCGACACCGCGATGAGCGGGACCCGCCCCTCGGCCGCCACGGACCGGGGCACTGCGGTCCTGCTCGCCGACGCGCACGGCACCGAGGCCCACGAGATCCGCTGCTCCGGCGGCGGGCTGACCTCCTTCGCCGTCGCCGCGCCGACCACCGCTCCCCCGACCGCCGCGCTCGGCACCGGGTTCTTCGTCTTCGCGGCCGTGGCGGCCGTCTGGGCCGTGGTGGCCCTACGGGTCACGCGCCGCCGCGCGCCGTGACCCGGGTGCGCGGCGGCGCGGCCCTGCGGTCCGTCGGCCTGGTCGTCGCCTACGCGGCCGCCGGGCTGCTGGCCGTCCTCGTCGCCGGGCTGCTCGCCGCGCGCGTGCCCGACACCGGCCGGCTGCTGGCTGCCCGGGCGGTGCTGGTGACGGTCGGCCTGGTCGCGGTCACCCTGGTCACAGACGGACGGCGCCCGCTGCGCACCCTGCTCGCGCTCGCCGTCGCCGGGTATGCGCTGTGCCCGGCGACCTGGGTCGGGCGCACGTACCTGGCCCAGCTCTGGTTCGCGCCGGGCGCGCTCACCGTGGCGATCGACCTGGTGGCGTGGGTCGCGGTGGCCGCCGCCACCGGGGCGGCGCTGCGCCGCCGGCGGGCCGCCCGGCCCGGAGCCACGCAGTGAGACCCGCACGGCTCGTCGGCTACGCCGTGCTCGGCGTCGTCGCCGTGGCCCTCGTGCTGACGTTCTGGTCGCGGGTCGACCAGCCCGCCGGCGGGACCGCGGCACCGCCGCCCGCGGCCACGGTCGCACCCACCGCCGTGCCGACCGCCGGGAGCGAGGTCGCGGCGGGCACCGACGTCGTCGCCGCGGACGGGACCGTCTACCGGACGCCGACGGTGCGGGACGCGTACGACCGCGTCGTCGTGGACGTCACCGTGGTGGCGCCCGGCGAGGGGCCGGTCGTCGTGCGGCGGCCCGGGCTGTGGCTCGTCCTCGACGGGCACCCCGTGCAGCCGGACGACGTCGGTCAGGACGAGCGCCGGACGACCGGCGGCGCGACCGTGGGCTTCACCGCGTCGTTCCCCGCACCGGGCATCGAGGCCGGGGACACGGTGACCGTCCGGCTCGGCACGTCGGACGGCACGACGGTCGACGTGGCCGGCGTGGCCGTGGCGGAGCGGCTGCACACGCGCCCCCGGACATAGGCAGGGCTCCGGCGGGCCGGCCGACCGGTGGGCCCGCGTCGCCCGGCCGGCCCTCCCGGAGGCCCAGCCGGGCGCCCGGCAGAACGGGCCCCACGCTGGGCCCGCGGACCCACCGGGGACGGCCGGACGATCGGCAGGATCGAGGTCGTACGCACAGACGGCTGCGGCCGTGCAGGGGGGAACATGAGACGACCGGCACAGGGCGTGCGCATGCGCACGGCCGCAGCAGGCGCCGAGCGCGGGGCAGCCACCGTCGAGACGTTCGGCGTGGTGACGGTGGTCGCGCTCGTCGTGGTCGCGGCGATCCTCGCCTTCACGGTCTTCGACCTGGGGCCGAAGGTCTCCGAGCAGCTGTGCAGGATAGTCGCCGCCGCGCAGGGGGCGAGCGGCGCCTCGTGCGGGGCGGGCGGCGGTGGCACGACCGCTGACGACGGCGACTACCAGCCGCCCGCCTGCATGTACTACGAGAAGTCCGAGACCGCGGGCTCCACGATCACGATCGGCTTCATCAAGATCGGCGACGAGAACGGGTTCATCGTCTCGAAGACCTCCGACGGGAAGATCGCGCTCACCGCGGTGGACGCCTCCTCGGTCGGAGCCGAGGGCGGGTTCGGCGGGGGCTTCGACCTGGGCCGCACGGCGTCGGAGACCCAGGCCGGCTGGGAGGTGAAGCTCGGTGCGGACCTCAAGGTGAGCTACGGCGACACCTGGGTCTTCGAGGACGAGGACGAGTACAAGAAGATGCGCCAGCAGCTCGAGGACTACCTCGGGCAGAAGGCGGTCGACGACTCGGTCATGATGACCGGGGGCAACCCCGGCGGCCTGATCCTGGCGCAGGAGCTCACCGGCACCCGGGTCGACCCGCCCAAGGACCCCGAGCAGCACGTCTCGACCATGGAGCTCGAGCTCGGCATCGACGCGGGGATCGGCCTGCGCGAGCCGACGAGCACCGGCAGCGGCACGGGGCAGGGGAACGGGCACGGCACCGGGTCGCAGGACGAGCCGTTCGACCCGAACGTCGGCCTCACGCTCTCCGGTGAGGGGTCCGGGCAGGTCGTGGTGACGACGAACGATGCCGACAAGACCAAGGCGTACACCTACGTCCTGTCCGGCGGGGCGACCGGGGAGGGCTCGCTGGTGGCGGGCTCGGCGAGCGCCGGCTGGAAGGGCGAGGGGTCGTTCACGGTCAAACGGGACGAGAACGGCGAGGTCGTCGAGATCTCCTTCAAGACGGCCGGTGGCTACACGGTCGAGGGCGAGCTGGGGAACGACAGCTTCGAGACCGTCTCGGGCGGTGCCGACAAGGGCGAGGGCAGCTCGACGGTCACCGAGACGACGCTGACGGTCGACGACTCGAACCGGGCGGTCGTCGACCAGTGGCTGTCGCAGCGGCCGGACGCGCTCAACATCCCGTTGTCCGCCGTGATCCCGGAGAAGCCGTCGGACGACCCGTTCGAGCAGCTCATGTACGAGCAAGCCAAGGTGAGCCAGGTGGAGTACAAGAACATCCAGGACGGCTTCGCCTTCGACGCGTCGATCAAGGTGGGGCTCACGCTCGGGTTCGGCATGAGCATGGAGGAGTCGACCGCACAGGCGGTGGACGCACACTTCCTGGGTGCCCCGGATGTCAACGGGGTGCGCGGCTGGACGCCTGACGCACTGTGCATGGCGGCGGCGGGCTCGTGACGACACGACGAGGGACGACCGACCGGAGGGGGACGACGATGGACCGGCGCGGGACGAGGTGGGCACGCCGAGCGGTGGTCGGTGCCGTGGGTGCGGCGCTCGTCACCGGCACGCTCACCGCCTGCAGCGGCGACGGCCCGGCCGCGGGCACCCAGCGGATCGAGACCGGCTGGCTACGGGTCGACGTGCCGGCGGACTGGGTCGCGGCCGGACCGGTCAGCGACATCTACACCGAGTCCTACCAGGACGCCCCGGGCGACGACGCGACGGTCCAGCTCGCGCTCGCCCCGGAGTACGGGTTCTTCACCGCCTCGATGGGGGTCGCCCGGGCCATGGCGACCCTGCAGGTCTCGGGCCGGACCGGCTTCCACCGCATCGACGCCATCGACGCGGACGACACCAGCCTGCGCGACCACATCGCCTTCTCCTACACCGGGGACGACGGGCAGGAGTACGAGGGCGTGCTGTGGGGCGTCGCCGACGAGGACCAGCACGTCGCGCTGCTGCAGCTCACCGGCCAGCACCTCGACCAGGACCTCATCGTGGACATCGACCGGAGCATCGTGGTCGACGGCAAGGGCGCCACGACCAAGGAGTCCTCGGGTGCCGCGTGACAGCTCGCGACCCGTCCGGTTCATCGTGCTGGGGCTCATCGCTGCGGCGATCGGGGCGTTCGTCGGGTACGCCGGCGCCGGGGCCCTGCTGCAGACGCTGCTCCTGCAGGACGCCACGGGCGCCTATGTCACGGCCTCCTGGTTCGCCCCGGCACTCGGACCGCTGGTGGCCGGGCTCTTCGTCGGCGTCGTCACGGTCCTGCTGCACCGGCGGCGCGAGCCGTGGTGGCTCGTCGCGCTGGTCGCGGTCGTCCCGCCCGCCGTGTGGGTCGTGCGGACGACGGCGGTGGTCGCCGGCACCGCCCAGGTGTCGGGTGGGCTGGTCCTGCTGATGGCCTGGGCGCCGCTCGTCCTCGGCGCGGGGCTCGCGGTGGTGCTGTCGCGGTTCGTCAGCCGGTTCGCGGCCTGAGGCCCATGACTCAGCCCTCCGGAGCCTCGTCCGGCTCGGGCGGGGCGCCGCACACCACGCGGTTCTGCGGCTTGTACCGCCACGAGTGCTTCTCGGTGTCCTTGAGCTCGCCGTTGAGGTAGAGCCGGCGGGTCACGGTCACGGCGAAGCCCGGGTTGCCGGCCGACGAGGGCGTGCACGTCGGCGACTGCGAGTAGACGGTCGTCGGCTGCACGACACCCGAGCGCGGGCTCGTCTCCGACTCGACCGTCCAGTACTTGGTGCCCCAGATCCGCACGTACACCCGGTTGTCGGCGATCCATGACTGCACCAGCGCCCCGTACGGGGTGTTGTTCTTCCACCGCATGTCGAGCACACCGGTGTAGATGGTCGCCTCGCGGCCTTCCGGGTACCGGGCGAACCACTCGGAGTGCGGGTGGTGCTCGACATCCTCGAAGCCGGCGAGGTAGGCGGCGTTGTACGTCGTGGTGGAGATCTGCGACAGGCCGCCGCCCCAGGCGTCGGTGTGCTCACCGGAGACGATGGCCCCCGCCGGGACGAACCCGTGCGCGGCGTCGATCGGTCCGAGCGCCTCGGTCAGGCTGAAGGTCTCGTCGGGCCGGACCAGCACGCCGGTGATCTTCTCGGCGCCCTTCCTGATGTTGATGGTCCGCTGGGTCTCGGACGTCAGCGGCGTGGAGAACTCCGAGACGATCTCCTTGATGCCGAGGTCCTCCAGCGCCTTCGTGGACTGCGCGGGGTCGGTCGGCACCAGGTCCACGTGCGCGGTGCGGTCGCCGGCCACCGCCGCCGTGGACACCGCCTCGGACAGCGCCTGCGGGTCCAGTGTCGTGCCGGCGGCTCCGGGGACGATCACCGGGGCGTCACCCTGGAACTCGAAGTGCGCGTCCTGCGCCGGGGTGAGCAGGTCCGGGAGCTGGGCGAGCACGCGCTCCATCACCGCGTCTCCGTCGACCTGCAGGACCAGGTCCCCGTCCTGCGGGATGAAGCTCGACACGGCCGCCAGGTCCGCGGGCTGCAGCATGGCCAGCCGTTCGCCCACCATGACCGAGACCGGTGCCGAGGTCACATGCTGGGCGACGTCGGACAGTGCACGGTCGGTCTCCTCCTGGGTGATGTCCGGCGGCACGACGGTCGTGGGCAGCTCCAGCGGCCGCGCGGCGTCCAGCCACCCGGCGCGCAGCGCCTGCGCCGCACCCTCCGTGTCCAGGCCCCAGCCGTCCTCCGCCCGCGTCGACTGCGCGGTGCCGTCGACGAAGACGACCGTCCCGTCGACAGGGGGCGCCGAGAGCGAGGAGGTGAGCGCGTCGACCGCTGCCTCCAGGGCGCTCTCGTCCACCCGGGTCACCGGCTCGGCCGGCCCGGCACCCGCGAGCTGGCGCCACAGCCGCTGCGGCTGGCCCAGGTCCACCCCGATGAGCGTGTCGACGGTCGCCTGCGCGTCCAGCACGAGGCCGGCGGTGGCCGGGTCGACGGTGGCGTGCACGTCGTTCGCGACGACGTCGATGGGCTCGGTGCTCACGCCGGCCAGCTCGTCCTGCAGACGGGCGACGGCCTCGTCGCCGGTGAGGCCCCCCAGGTCCACCCCGGCCACGGTCGTGCCGCGCGGCACGCGGTCGCCGAGAGCGTACGACGCTCCGACGTAGGCCGCGCCGAGGACGAGGACGATCCCGACGACCAGCACCAGCCGTCGCGGCCACCGGCGCCCGTGGCGCTCCTCCGGCTCGAAGACGTCCAGCGGCGACGACGGGGGGTCGACGGACGGCACCGGGTCGAATCCCGTGCCCGACGCCGGGACGTCCACCCCGGTCCCGTCGCGGCCCGTGCCCTTGCTCATCACTGCTGCTCCCCCGCCTGACGCCGACTCCCGCGCCCGGGCGATTCTACGGGCCGCGGGGCGGCGTTCCGGGTCGCCACGAGGGCCCGTCCCCGATCGGTGACCAGGACCCACGCGGGCGGACCACACACCGACCCGCCGCCGGACCGGCCTCAGCGCAACGGGCGCATCCGGCCACGCAGGTGCACTAGCCCGCCGCGCTCAGCCGCACCCTGCGCGAGCGCCACGACCTCGCCGACCACGAGGTCGTGGTCCCCGGCACGGTGCACGGCGGAGGTCCGGCAGTCGAACCACGCCGCAGCGCCCTCGACCCACGGCGCACCGGACACCGGTCCGGGGCGGTGCGGCACGCGGGTGAGCTGATCGATCGTCGGACGCCCCGGGGACGCCAGCCAGTCCGCCACCGCGCCCTGGTCGTCGGCGAGCACGCTCACCGCCCAGGTGTCGGCGTCGTCGAGCGCCTCCCGCAAGCGCGCGTCGACGTGCACGCCGAACACCAGCAGCGGCGGCTCCAGCGACGCCGAGACGATGCTGCTGGCGGTCATCGCGTGCACCGACCCGCGCCAACGCACCGTCACCACGGCGACGCCGGCGGGCAGCCGGCCCACCGCGGTGCGGAACTCGTCGGCGTCGACCGGTCGCGCCGGTCCGATCCCCTCCGGCGCGTACGGAGCGGGCCCTGGGACGCCGGTCGCGTGCGTCGGAGGTCCGGGCACGCCCGGCTCGGCCGGGGTGTCGCTCACGGACGGTCGTCCGACGCCGCGTCGTGGTGCGGCGGGGTCGCGGCGGGCGTC
>Ga0164243_10001084_pt1 | contig 47002 bp, 44 predicted proteins | sample OricompcompostOP_FD_108781 | JGI IMG/M metagenome (GOLD analysis project Ga0164243, IMG submission 108781) | Organic Plus compost microbial communities from Emeryville, California, USA - Original compost - Organic plus compost (OP) | ecosystem: Engineered > Solid waste > Mixed feedstock >...
ATCCCGGACAGCTCGCCGAGCAGCTTCTCCAGCAGCCGGATGTCGCCCAGGTCCTTGCCGTAGGAGGAGGAGTTCTCGCTGACCAGGAACACCTCCCGGACCCCCTGGGAGGCCAGCCAGCGGGCTTCGGCGACGATCTCCTCCGGTGTCCGGGAGACGTACGCGCCGCGGAACCGCGGGATCGCGCAGAAGGCGCACCGGCGGTCACACCCGGAAGCCATCTTCAGCGGCGCCGAGGGCCCGGAACCGAGCCGGCGGCGGAAGGTGCGCGGGCCGCTGGCCGGACCGACGCCGGCGGGCAGGTCCGGAGCGGTGTGCATGCCGGGGGCCGCGACCCGCGCCGTCCGCCGCTCGACCGGGCTGATCGGCAGCAACCTGCGCCGGTCGGTCGGCACGTGGCTGAGGTGTTGTTCGCCGTGCAGGATGCCGTTGAGCTTGTCCGCGATCCGGTCGTAGTCGTCGAAGCCGAGCACCGCGTCGGCCTCGGGCAGCGACTCGGCAAGTTCCCGTCCGTACCGCTCGGCCATGCAACCGACCGCGACGACCGCCCTGGCACGGCCGTCGGCCTTCAGATCGGAGGCCGCCAGCAGGGTGTCGACGGAGTCCTTCTTGGCGCTGTCGATGAAACCGCAGGTGTTGACCATCACCGCGTCCGCGTCGGCTGGGTCGTCGACCAATCGGAACCCACCATCGGCCAGCCGGCCGGCGAGTTCCTCCGAGTCCACCTCGTTGCGGGCGCAGCCCAGCGTCACCAGATGCACCGCCCTCAACGCCGAGGGGTCAGTAAATCCCTCATCTGTGCGGCGTGTCGTGGTCTCGGTGACCGCCTGCGCCGCGTCGGGCAGGGACGGCGGGCGCTGATCCGCGGTGTCGGTGCTCATCAAGAAGCCAGTATGTCAACTGGTCTGCCGGCCGCCGCATCGGCGGAGGGTGTCCCGACCGGCGACGGACGATCGGGCGGAGCTCAGGCGAACCCGCGGTGGGCGGCCCACAGGTTGCCGGCCCGGGTCGCGGCCGATTCGATGAGGGCGGCGAGCTCCGGGCGCTGGGGCACCCGGAACGACACATAACCCGATCGGCCGCCGCCGACCGGCCTGCCGTACGCCTTGGCCGCGAGCCGACCGTCGGCCAGCAACCGTACGTTCAGGGTCTGCAGTTCGAACTCCTGCCCGCGGCGGCTGTCGGTCCAGCGCAGCGGCTCCGGAATCGTCACATTGATCGCCAGAGCACTCACTTCGACGGCATCGTTCACTTCCGGTTGCCCATCGTCCACGCACCCATCCTCTCCCAGCTCGTACGGGACCATGGGTGGCGCGGCGGTGGGACCATCGCCCCTGAGCCGGCCGCCGCGGCAGATCTAACGTGGTGACCGTGACCGACGGAGGCGAGCGCACGACCCCACGGCGGCCCGGGAGCCGACCCACTCCGCGCTGCCCGATCCGCGACGAACCGTGCAATCTGTGCTTCCCGGGAGCGACCGGTCCGCAGGACTGCGGCCTGGTGTATCTGGTGCAGTCCGACGCGGAACTGCGTGAGGCCCTGCACCGGACGACGATGGCGAATCGACGGGAAGCCGCAGCCCGGGCGGTCGGACGCGGCGATGATCAGACGGCGGCCAGGACCACGTCCTCGACCTCCTGATCGTGATCAAGGTTCCAGCGCGCGGTCTCGATCGTATCGGCGAGTTGATCATGATGATCCGGCAGCATGCGGCGCGACAACCGGCCGGTCGCGACCGCCTGTCCGTAGCTCGCCTCGGCCACGTTGCCGATCATGATCAGCGCCGGGATGGCGGCGAGCTCGTCGGCGGTCAATGGAGCGACGTGGTGATACCCGGCGAGCAACGGAGCGATGTGTGCCAGCCGGTCCGCGACCGGTCGGGTGCCGCGCCACCGCAACCGCATCCGTCGGCTCAGGTACCGCGCGAGGTCCCAGACCCGCGGCGCTGTCGGCAGGTGGTCGAAGTCGATGAAGCCGGAAACCGTGCCGGGTCGCCGGAGCAGGAGGTTGGCCGGCGTGAGATCGCCGTGCACGAGTTGCTCGGGCAGCCCGGTGATCAACTCCGCGATCTTGGGACGTCGTCGGGCGAATCCGCTGTGCAGATCGGGCGGGAGATGGAGCTCACCCGACAGCGCCTCGGCCCAGCGCTCCCGATAGGAGTTGGCCGGCCACGGATACGCCGCCAGCGCCCGGTGCAGCCGGCCGATCGCCGCCCCGATGATTTGCTCCAACGTCAGTACGTCGTCGGGTCCGAACTCGTCGGCCGGCAGCTGCGGCAACAGCACGAAGGAGTCCTCGACCGCACCGGCGAACAAGCGGGCACCATCAGTGATCATGAATTCGGCGACACCGATGCCGCGCTCGGCCAGCCAGCGCAGCACCCGCGCTTCGTCGGCCGGCGGCAGATTGCGCCAGGGACCCAGCCGCTTCAGGAAGTAGCGCGTACCATCCTCGGCAGTGACCGGCCACAATTCGCGACCGGTCAGTTCGACACCGATCGACGGCTTCGGGCCGAGCAGGGTGGTCCAGGCCTGCAGGATATCGGGCAATGGGTAGGTGGGCATGACGGATCACCTCATGATCGAAAACGTGATGTCGCGGTTTGACGTGCGCTGCCCGGGCATACGAAGCCAAGCACAGGGCGTACGCCCTCTGCACGACTTCTGTGACACAGATCACGCACACAGTTGCTCGAACCCGCGGGACCGGCCTGGTTCGACGTCGCACCAGTTCCTCGGTGGCGCACCAGTTCCGCGGCGCCGCACCCTTTAGTCGGCGGCGCACCGGCTGCAACGGGTGCGCCGTCGAGTAAAGGTCGCGGGATCGACCAAAGGGTGCGGGAACGTACGCCCCTCAGTCCGGCCTGGCGACACCGCACCAGTTCCCCGGCGACGCACCAGTTCCCCGGCGCCGCACCAGTTCCCCGGCGGCGCACCGGCTGCAACGGGTGCGCGGCCGAGTAAAGGTCGCGGGATCGACCAAAGGGTGCGGGAACGTACGCCCCTCAGTCCGACCCGGCCGACACCGCACCAGTTCCCCGACACCGCACCAATTCCCGGCGGCGCACCAGTTCCTCGGCGGCGCACCGGCTGCAACGGGTGCGCCGTCGAGTAAAGGTCGCGGGATCGACGAAGTGGTGCGGGAACGTACGCCCCTCAGTCCAGCCCGGCGACACCGCACCAGTTCCCCGGCGACGCACCAGTTCCTCGGCACCGCACCAGTTCCCCGACACCGCACCAGTTCCCCGGCGGCGCACCGGCTGCAACGGGTGCGCGGCCGAGTAAAGGTCGCGGGGCCGACCAAGGGGTGCGGGAACGTACACCCCTCGGTCCGGCCCGGCCCACACCGCACCAGTCCCTCGGCGCCGCGCCAATTTCTCGGCGCCGCCCCGGGCTGCATCGGGTGTTCAGAGCGCAGCGAGCCAGGGGTGTCCGGGATCGGTGAGCTCGATGGCCGTACGCAACCAGGTCCGGTCCCCGACCGCCAACCGAGGCAGGACCGCCTCGAAGTCCTGCTGGTCCTTTGCCCGGAGGCCCCGGGCCTTGTGCAACAGCTGGACCTCCGGCCGCAGATAGTCGATCCCGTCCTGGGTCCAGATGATCTCCTCGACCGGCCGAGTGATCCGCGCGTCACGTTTGAAGACCCAGGTGTCATCGCGGACGTCCATCAGGATGATGTCGTACTCCCACGGATCAGCGCCGCCGGCCCGGGCCCAGACGTTCTCGCACCGCATCGGCAACTCGTCCTCGTCGGCGTCGCCCGGCAGCAGCAGGCGGAGGATCTCCTGGTCGGCTGCCCAAAGATCGATCCGCCCGGCCATATGCCGACGCAGCGCCGGCAGCTCGTCGCGCGGGATGCTGGGATCGATGTCGCCATGATCACGGGCGACCCCGCAGAAGGCCTCGATCGCCCAACCACCGGCGATCCACCACCGGCCTCGGTAACCGTCGAACAACGCCGCCACATCGGCCGGTGTCCGGGCACGCCACGGCCCGTAGATGCGGACGATCTCGTCGTGGCTCAGTTCGCCGACAGGCACACCGCCGACGCTACCGCTAACCGGCCCGGAGGTTCTCCAGCACCACCTCGAGATCGTCCGGCTTGACCAGCACGTCCCGTGGCTTGGATCCCTCCGACGGCCCGACGATCCCGCGGGTCTCCAGGATGTCCATCAACCGCCCGGCCTTGGCGAACCCGACGCGCAACTTGCGCTGCAGCATCGACGTCGACCCGAGCTGCAGGTTGACGACCAACTCGACCGCCTGCAACACCAGCTCAAGATCATCACCGATGTCCTCGGCGACCTTGGCCGCGGCCGGTGCCTGGACGACGTCATCGCGGTACTGCGGCTTGAGCTGCTCGGTGACGTGTTTGACGATCTTGCGGACCTCACTCTCCGACACCCAGGCGCCCTGGATGCGGACCGGCTTGCTGGCCCCCATCGGCACGAACAACCCGTCGCCCTGACCGACCAGCTTCTCCGCCCCTGGCTGGTCGAGGATGACGCGCGAATCGGTCATCGACGAGGTCGCGAACGCCAGCCGGCTGGGCACGTTCGCCTTGATCAGACCGGTGACCACGTCGGTGCTCGGACGCTGGGTGGCCAGCACCAGATGGATACCCGCAGCACGGGCCAACTGGGTGATCCGGACGATCGAATCCTCCACGTCACGGGGCGCAACCATCATCAGGTCGGCGAGCTCGTCGACGATCACCAACAGGTACGGGTACGGCTCCAGTTTGCGTTCGGATCCCTCGGGCGGGGTCACCGCGCCGGCCCGGACCGCCTTGTTGAAGTCGTCGACGTGCCGGAACCCGAAATGGGCCAGGTCGTCGTACCGCATATCCATTTCGCGGACGACCCAGGACAGCGCCTCAGCCGCCTTCTTGGGCGCGGTGATGATCGGCGTCACCAGGTGCGGGATGCCTTCGTAGATCGACAGTTCGACCCGCTTGGGGTCGACTAGCAGCATCCGCACCTCATCGGGCGTGGCGCGCATCATGATCGAGGTGATCATGGAGTTGACGAACACCGACTTGCCGGACCCGGTGGCCCCGGCGACCAGCAGGTGCGGCATCTTCGCCAGGTTGGCGACGACGAAGCCGCCCTCGACGTCCTTGCCCAGGCCGACCGTCATCGGGTGGTGATCATTACGCGCGGTCGCCGACCGCAGCACGTCACCCAGCGAGACGATCTCCTTGTCGGTGTTCGGGATCTCGATGCCGATCGCCGATTTGCCCGGGATCGGTGACAGGATCCTGACCTCATTGCTGGCGACCGCGTACGAGATGTTCTTGGAGAGCGCGGTGACCTTCTCCACCTTGACCGCCGAGCCGAGTTCCACTTCGTACCGGGTGACCGTCGGACCGCGGCTGTAACCGGTCACCTGGGCGTCGATGTTGAATTCCTCGAACACTCCGGTGAGCCGACCCACCACGGCATCGGAGGCCTCGGTCCGCGCCCGCGGAACCGTGCCACGAGACAGTGCCTCGGCGTCCGGCAGCAGGTATTGCACATCGCCGGACAGCTGCAGTTGCTCCACCCGCGGCGGAGCCGGCGTGTGCTGCGGCGGCTCCAGTTCGGCGTCCTCCTCGCCGCGGACGTGGAAGCCCGGCGGCAGCCCTGCGGTGACCGGCTTGCGAGGCCCGGACGACGCGGCCACATCGTCGGCACCACCCGGCGCATCGACCGGACTCCCGGCCGGATCGGCTGCCGAACCGGCGCCCGCGGATTCGCCGGTCGGCGACTCGTCGGTCTCCTCCACCAACGACACGCTGTTGCCGATCTCCTCCGGCCGCGGCTTCTTGTCCTTCTTGCGGCCCCGCTTCGGCTTGCCGTCGGTGATCATCGGAGTGTCGTAGGCGCGGTCGGTGCCGTACTCGACGTCTTCGACGATCTCGCCGTCGATCACCCGACCAGGAAGCAACCGGTCCCGCAGGTCCTCGATCCGCCCGGGCATCTCGTGCAGCGGGATGCCGACGATCACCAACAACCCGAAGATCAACAACAGCACCAGCAGCGGGGCGGCGACCCAGTTGGTCTTGAGCAGATCGTGCAGCAGCGACGACGAGATGAAGCCGAGTACGCCGCCGGCCTGGCGGAGCTTCTCCGGATCGTTGGGCCGTGGCAGTCCCTGGGCGAGGTTGATCAGACCGAGCAGGCCGAGCAGTGCCGCACTCCAGCCGACGAACTGACGTCCCGCGGGACCGTTGCGGTCCGGATGCCGCAGCGTCCGGAAGGCCATGCCCAGCAACAGGATCGGGGACGCGTACGCCAGCGTGCCGACGACGCTGGTGACACCGATCTGGATCCAGTGTCCGACCGGATCCGGCAGACCCCACCAGAACTGGGCGGCGAAGACGATCGCCAGCCCGAGCAGCAGCAGTCCGGCACCGTCACGGCGCAGCGCCGGGTCGATGTCCTCCTGACCGTGCCCGACACTGCGGGTCCCGCGGCCGACGGCATGGGCCATGCCCATCCAGGCGCCGCGCAGCCCGCGACCGATCACCGCACCCGCCGACGGGCGTTGCGGTTTCACCGGCTTGCGGGACGCCGGCTTGCCGGACCGTGGCCGGGTCGCCGGTTTACGGGATCGATTACTTCCGGACGAACGCGAAGTCGACCTGCTCCGCGAGTTCGCGGAGTTGGAGGTACGAGTCCGCGCCGGGGAAGACGCGCGGGTCGCCATGGGCCCTAAGGTACGCCATCCGCCCCACCCGTCACTCCGGTTACACGCCGCAACCGGTCAGACTCGGCGCACGTCCGGGGTCGGCAATACGTGCGCAGTACGTCCGGCCGGCTGGATAGGCTCGGCGTCCGTGGGCGATCCTGCGGCGCGAACCTTCCTGATCACCGGCGGCGTACGCTCCGGGAAGTCCCGGTACGCCGAACAACTGGTCGGTGGTCTGCCCGGGCCGGTGACCTACGTCGCAACCGGACCGCGGCCCGGTACGGAGGATCCGGAGTGGGCTGCCCGGATCGCGGAGCACCGTTCCCGACGGCCTGCCGACTGGACGACCGTCGAGACCCTCGACCTGGCAGCGGCCATCGCCGCGGCGCCGGGCCCGGTGCTTATCGACTGTTTCGGCACCTGGGTCACCGCCGTCGTCGACGAACTGGACGGCTGGGACCGGCCGGCCGCCGAGTGGCACGCCGACTTCGATCGACGGTTCGCCGCGGTGCTGACCGCCTGGCAGGACTCCGGCCGCCCGCTGGTCGCCGTCAGCAACGAGGTGGGCTGGGGTGTGGTTCCGGCCTACCGGTCCGGTCGGGTGTTCGCCGATCTGCTGGGCGAGGTGAACCGCAGCATCGCCGCCGTCACCGATCAACTCGTGCTGATGGTGGCCGGACGACCGATGATCATCCCCGCGTGATCATCCCCGCAGGATCACCCGCGTGATCACGGCTCGGTGGCTCAGTAGCTGAGGATCATCCCGACCGCCATCAGCGTTGCGGTGATCTCCACCGCCGCGCCCAGGATGTCCCCGGTCACGCCGCCGAGGCGTTTGACCGCGTGCCGGACCAGCACCAGGCACCCGGCATAGCCGGCCAGAGCTGCGATCACTCCGACCTGCGCACCGGACGGGCCATGGTCCAGTGTGCCGACCATCGCCAGGGCGAGCACCGACAGCAGCGCGACGATCACCACCATCGGGACCGGGAGGGTTCCGGCGACCGTTGCGCCCAGCCCGTCGGGCCTGGCCGACGGCACGGGGCGGGCACAGCCGACGGCCAGAGCTGTCCGGGACAGACAGATGATCACCGCAACCACCAGGGCCCCCGTGGGGTCATCGGCCAGCATGCCGAAGCCGTACGCCTGGAGCCCGATCGTGATGATCATCGCCATCACGCCCATCGGTCCGACGTCACCGGAACGCATGATCGCCAACGCCCGCTGCCGGTCCCATCCGGAACCGAAACCGTCGACAGCGTCGGCCAACCCGTCCAGATGGAACGCCCGCGTGCCCAGAGCCAACACCGCGACGCCGATCAGCCCCGCGACGGCCGCCGGTGCGTGCAGCAGTCGGGCAGCCCAGGTGACGGCCGCGACGACCACGGCGACCGGCAGCACGGCAACCGGCGCCCACAACATCAGGGCCGGCGCCGATCGTCGGTCGAAACGTCCGCCGCGGACCGGCAGCACCGTCAACAGTCCGACGGCCGAAATCAGCGATCTCATCAGCGGACTAGAGATCGGCCAGCAAGGCCATGTCCCGCAGCAGCAGGACCGCCGAGCGCAGCAGCGGCACAGCGGCCAATGCGCCGCTCCCCTCCCCCAGCCGCATCCCGGCATCCAGTACCGGGACGAGATCGAATTTGTCCAGAGCAAGTCGTTGCCCCGGCTCGGTCGAGCGGTGTCCGGCGCGACACCAGGCGATCAGCCCGGGCTGCAGATCCTCCGCGGTGACGGCCTCGGCGACAGCGATCAGCCCGTCCAGCAGGATCGGCAGCCGTTCCCGGGCGGCGGTGATCATGGCGGCCACACCGGCCACCAGATCTGCCGAGCCCAGCGCGACCAGCCGCTGCCAGGGATCCTCGGCCCGGTCGCCGATCCGGTCCAACGCGGCCTGCACCAGCTCGGTCTTGTGCTGCAACGCCGCGCCCGCGACACCGGTGCCTGCGCCGGTCACCATCTCGGCCGACAGACCGAGCGAGGCGGCGATCAGGCATGCGGACGGCGTCGTGTTGCCGATGCCGAGATCACCGATGATCAGCAGGTCCGTCCCGTCGGCGATCACCCGCTCGGTGATCGCCACCCCGGCGGCCCAGGCCCTGCGTGCCTCGTCCTCGGTCAGTGCGTCCACCAGGTGCACCGCACCGGAGGACCGGCGCACCTTGTGGGCGGAGACCCCCTCCGGGAGGCCGGCGAGATCGTCGTCGACGCCCAGGTCGTAGATCCGCAGGTCGACGCCGTGTTGGGTGGCCAGCACCGACGCCGCGGCCCTGCCCTGGACGAAGGTTCGGACCATCGCCGGGGTCACCTCTCGCGGGTAGGCCGAGACGCCGTACGCGGCGACACCGTGGTCACCGGCCAGCACGATCGCCCGCACCCGGTCCAGCGGGCGCGGCGGAACGCTGCCCTGGCACGCGCTGATCCAGACCGCGAGCTCCTCCAGCCCACCCAGGGCCCCGAGCGGCTTGGCCAGCCCGTCGCAGCGTTGGCGGGCCTGACGCTCGATCTCCCGATCGGGCGCCGGAATCCCGGTGCGTGTCATGGTGCTCCTCGGCTCTTCAGCGTTCCGAATCGTCTTTGGTCGATCCGCACCCGGGAGGGCCTCGGGCGGATCGTGGCTAACTCTGCCCGGCCGGGGGCGGGTTGTCACCCGCTGCCCGGGCCCGCCGCCGCAACAGATGGGTGCGCTCCGCCTCGTTAGCGCACAACGCAACGGCTGCATCGTAGGCCGCGATGGCGGCCGGGACATCCCCGGCCCGGTACAGCAGTTCGGCCCGTGCCGCAGGCAGCCGGTGCCCGGGCAATGCCACACCCGCCAGCGCCCGGAGGCCGGCCTGCGGCCCGTCCCGTTCGGCAACCGCGACCGCCCGGTTGAGCCGGAGTACGGGTGTATCGCCGAGTTCGAGCAGTTCGTCGTACCGAGCCACGATCCGATTTCATGCCGTCTCCCCCTCGGTCGGGGCGATCGCATGTTCCGCAGCGATCAACGCCTGCACCAGGTAGGGCGCGGCCGGGGCCGTCGCCAACGGCGTGAGCAGATCCAACGCCTCGGCGATCTCGTCCTGCCGCCATAGACTGCGGTCCTGGTCGGGCAGCAGCACCAGCCGACCGTCGCGGACCCGCGCGTCCCGATGGGAGTGCTGCAACAGCATGAGCGCCAGCAGGGCGTCGAGGTCGGACCGGTCGTACCAGGCCGGCAGGATCGATCGGAGCACCCGGATCAGCCGGATCGCCTCACCGGACAGCTCGGCCCGCAATACGTCGGGGCCGGAGCCGGGTGCGTACCCGGCGGTGAACGCCAGATAGGCGATCTCGCAGACCAGGCCGACCCGCTCGACCAGTTCGTCACCGGACGGGACGGTGAGACGTTCGCCGGCGACCTTCTTCCGGGCCCTGGTGAGCCGAGCCGACATGGTGGCGGGCTGCAGCAGGAACAACCGGGCGATGTCCTCGGTCTTCACGCCGAGCACCAGCCGCAGGGTGAGTGCCGCCGCGGCCTCGGGGGACAGCGTCGGATGAGCACACAACAGGACCAGGCGTAGCCGTTCGTCCACCAGCGTCTCCCCGGCATCCGCCATCACCCGTCCGGCTTCGGCGTTCCGATCGGCATCCACCACCAGCAGCGGGAACTTGCGCGCCGCGACGCCCTCGGCACGGATCCGGTCCAGGATGGTGCGGCGGGCAGTGGTCAGCAACCAGGCCGGCGGATTGTCCGGGACACCTGCCGTCGGCCATACCCGGATCGCCGCCTCGAACGCCTCGCCGAGCCCGTCCTCGGCCAGATCGAGCCGGCGGAAGCGCGTGACGAGCAGGGCGAGCAGCCGGCCCCACTCGTCGTGCAGCAGCTGTTCCAACAGCGGCTGCAGCGAGCGATCGCCGGTCATTCCATTTCCACCTCGGGCAGGTCGGGCACCTCGCGGCTGTCCTCGTCCGACAGCAGCCCGACGATCAGGTGTCTCATAACTCCTCCCCCGAAACGCCCGGATCGACACAGGCGCGGACCTCGACGACACCCTCGACCCCGGTCAGGAGGCCGCAGATCTGCAACAGGTCGTCAAGATCGTCGGATTCGACGATGTAGAACCCGGTCAGTTGTTCGGTGGTCTCGGCGTACGGGCCGTCGGTGATCATCACCGCGGTGCCGGTTCCGCGGCGCACCTGCTTGGTTTGGCGCGAGTGGGTGAGTTCGGCTCCGCCGGTGACCTTGTGCCCGCGAGCTGCCAGCGTTCGGGCGAATTCTTCATGCCGCGCGTATGTCGCCGCCTTCTGCTCCGCGGGGGTCTGTTCCCAGACCGTCTCGTCGCCCGGCAACAGGATGACGTATTCCGCCATGGTCGATTCCCTTCCTCGGTGTTCGAGTCTGACAGAGACCATGACGACCGGCGCGGGGCGATTTCGACAACCGGCCGCACCGTCGGCCGACCGATTCAGCGATAGTGATCCCAGCCGCTGTCGTCGTCCCAGGGCTGACCGTCGATGGTCACCGCCGGTTCGTCGACGGGCTCGGTCACCGATCCGACCACCGTCCAGTCCTCGGGGACGTCCGATGCGGCGAAAGTTGCCGCCAACGCGTGGTCCTCGCCGCCGGTCAGGATCAATTTCAGCGGGTCCGAACCGGTGGCAGCGGCAACCGCCTGCAGGGGTTCGGGCACATCGAATGCGTCGCGACGAACATCAATGCTGACCCGTGACCGGTCGGCGAGGTGCCCGAGATCGGCCAGCAACCCGTCGGAGATGTCGATCATGGAGGTGGCGCCCGCCGAAGCCGCGATCCGGCCGGCCCCGTACGGCACCTCGGGCACCTGATATGCCTGCACGGCAGCGCGTGGTGAGCGGAATCCCCGTCCGAGCACCGCGAGACCCGCAGCGGCCCAACCCAGCCGACCCCGCAGCGCCACCACGTCACCGGGTCGCGCACCGGATCTGGTCACCGGCGCATGGCCGCCGAGACTACCCATCACGGTCACCGAGATCGCGATCTTGTCGGCACGGGTGATGTCGCCGCCGAGCAGGGCGACGCCGGTGGTGTGACACTCGGCACGCAGACCGCGCGCGAAGTCGAGGACCCAGGTCTGCTGGGTGGCGGGCGGCGCGGCGAAGCCGATCACCAGGCCCGTCGCCGTCGCTCCCATCGCTTCGATATCGGCGACGTTGACGGCCACGGCCTTGCGCCCGACGGATTCGGCCGGGGACCAGGCGGTCTTGAAATGGACATCCTCGACCAGCAGATCCACCGAGCACACCACCGGCCCGTCGACTGCGATCACCGCGCCGTCGTCCCCCGGGCCGATCAGCACGTCCGGCCGATCGGGAAGATCGGCGATGATCATGTCGATCAGGCCGAACTCACCGACGTCGGCCAGTGTCGGTCCTACCTGACCGCCCGATGAGGGGAACATCACCGAAATCCTGCTCCGTTCGTCGCTTGGCTGTTCTGAGGTAGCGTGAGACCAGCCAGAGCGTACTCGAGGAGGGTGGGTTCCATGTCCGTGCAGGCGTACATCCTGGTCCAGACCGGTGTCGGTCAGGCGGCCGAGGTGGCGAAGAAGATCCGAGCCATCACGGGCGTCACCCTTGCCGAGGACGTCACCGGGCCCTACGACGTGATCGTCCGGGCCGAGGCATCCAATGTCGACGAGTTGGGCTCGTTGGTGGTGGCCAAGGTGCAGACCGTCGAAGGGATCACCAGGACGGTGACCTGCCCGGTGGTGCACATCTGATCAGCCGGATCAAAGCGATCGGTTGCCCGGTCGGCGCAGCGACGGTGGCGATCATGATGCTCGCCGGCTGTTCCGGACCGGTGGACATCGCCGCACCGACACCGGAAGGCAACGCCCGGACGATCTGCCGCGACCTGATCTCACACACCCCGGACGTCGTCGACGGCGAAAAGCGCCGGGAGATCGCCCATCCCTCGCCGTACGTCGCAGCCTGGGGCAACCCGGCCATCACGTTGAGTTGTGGCGTCGCCAAACCGCCCGGGCTGAACGCGGCCAGTGAATGCTTCGAGGTCAACGGTGTCGGCTGGTTCTCCGAGAAACAGGCGGACGGCTATCGGTTCACCACGATCGGCCGGAAGGCGTACGCGCAGGTGCTCGTACCCGACAACTACGTGCCGTCGGATCCGCTGGTCGACCTGTCGCAGACGATCAATGATCATCTGCCGGTCGTGCAACCGTGTGTCTGAGGGCTGCTGATATCGGTCAGCGAAGGCCGGTCGGGCGCCGCAGTGCCAACTGCAGAAGACGATCAACCAGTGTTGGATAGTCCACGCCGCTGGCCGCCCAGACCCGCGGGAACATCGAGTGCTCGGTGAACCCGGGCATCGTGTTGATCTCGTTGATCACCGGTCGGCCTTCCGCGGTGAGGAAGAAGTCCACCCTGGCCAGGCCCTCGCCGCCGATCGCCTCGAAAGCACGGGAGGCCAGTGCCTGCAGCTCACCGATCACCTCCGGGTCGAGATCCTTGGCGGGTACGTCGAGATCGACCTGTTCCTCGGGCAGATACTTCGCCTGGAAGTCGTAGAACCCTGACTCGGTGTGCATCCGGATCTCGGCCACCGCACTGAGCTGCGGCAACCCCCCGTCCAACGACTCCAGCACACCGCATTCCAGTTCCCTGGCGTGTTCGAAGCCCTCTTCGACGATCACCTTGGGGTCGAAGCGGCGGGCGAAGTTGATCGCCTCTTCCAGCTGCGACTCGTCAGTGATCTTGGTGATCCCGATGCTCGAGCCGCCGCGGGCGGGCTTCACGTAGAGCGGGTAGCTCAACTGGGAGACGGCCTTCAACGCCTGCTGCGGATCCCGACGCCATTCCGCGGCGGTGATCACCGCGTACGGTCCGACCGGCAGGCCGGCCGCGGCGAAGATCGTCTTCATGTAGTGCTTGTCCATGCCGACCGCGCTGGCCAGCACACCGGATCCGACATAACGGGTGCCCATCATCTCGAACAGACCCTGGATGGTGCCGTCCTCGCCGAACGGCCCGTGCAGCAGGGCGAAGGCAACGTCGACCGGCCCCATCTCCGACAGGGCACTTCCGCCGACCGATCGGCGGAGCAGTTCGCCACCGGACTTCCCGGGCAGCAACATCGCCTCGCCGGCCGGTTGGCCCGGCCCCTCCTCGGTCAGTTCGGGAAGCTGTCCGGCGCGGACCTCGAGTTCCATGATCTGATCGCGAGGAACGACCATCCAGCGGCCGGTGCGGGTGATGCCGACACCCACGACCTCGTAGCGTTCTGGGTCGAGAGCCGAAGCGACGCCGCGTGCCGTCAGGCACGACACGGGGTGCTCCTCGCTCGCGCCGCCGAACACCAGGGCGACCCGGATCCTGCTCATCTGCCCTCCCTCATCACCGCGACCTTACATGGCTGATGCGGCCGTCCCGGATAGCCGCGCGCCGGCCGGAACCGGTCGTGTCGCAGACTTGGGCGCATGGAGAACGAGGAGAATCCGCCCTGGAAGCCCGAGACTCTTGCGGTCGCCGCAGGCCGCCCGGACCGCGTTCCGGACGCGCCGCTCAACCAGCCGATGGTGCCGGCCTCGACCTATGTCGCCGGCACCCGGACCGATCTGATCGGCTACGGGCGCTACGGCAATCCCGGTTGGGTCGCGTTGGAGGAGGCGGTCAACGCCCTGGAGGGTGGGTCGTCGGCACTGGCGTTCTCCACCGGGATGGCCGCAGCCGCAGCCGTACTGGCAGTCGTTCCGGCATCGGGCACGATCGTCCTCCCCGAGCACTGCTATCTCGGGGTCGCCGGGCTGGCGGAGGAATACCGGCAACGCCACGGCCTGTCGGTACGGATCGTCGACATCACCGACACCGCCGCCGTGCTGAAGGCAGCCGACGGAGCCGATCTGGTCTGGATCGAATCACCGGCGAACCCCACGATGGATGTCGCCGATCTGGATGCGATCGCGGCGGGGCTGCCCGACGGTTGCCTGCTGCTGGTGGACAACACCTTCGCGACTCCCCTGCTGCAGCAGCCGTTGCAGCAGGGCGCGGACATCGTGCTGCACTCGGCGACGAAGTTCCTTTCCGGTCATTCGGATGCGTTGTGCGGAGTGCTGGTCTTCGGCCGGTCGGCCGGTGATCTTGCCGCCCGCGCGGAGAGCGCGCGCAGACTGCACGGGGCGACTCCGGGTGCACTGGAGTGTTATCTGGTGTTGCGCGGCATCCGCACTCTTCCGGTACGCGTCCGACAGGCCGAGGCGAACGCCAAGGCGCTGGCCGAACTGCTGTCGGGGCATCCATTGGTGGAACGGGTCCGCTACCCGGGCTTCGGTTCCATGCTGGCGATCGAACTGCCCGACGCCGCGTCCGCGGACGACCTGATCGACAACCTGCGGCTGTGGGTGCACGCAACCAGCCTCGGCGGTGTCGAATCGACACTGGAGCGCCGCCGCCGCTGGCCGACCGAACTCTCCACGGTGCCCGAAGGACTGGTCAGGATGTCGGTCGGCGTCGAGCACGTCGATGATCTTGCTGCCGACCTGACCCGGGCTCTGGAGAGCGTACGGTCCGGTCGCCCGGACACCGCCGGTTCCCGGTAGCGCCCGGTTCGCCTCAGTAGCGCTCGGGTTTCGGCGCCCGGGCCAGCAGGGCCTGCACCAGCGAGGTCGGGTCGAGAGATCCGTCGATCACCGCGCAGACGGCGTAGGTGATCGGCATGTCCACGCCGTACTTCTCGGCCAGCGCCTTGATCGAGAAACAGGACTTGACGCCCTCCGCCACCTGCCGCGTGCCACCGGCGATCTCCGCGACCGTACGGCCTTTGCCGAGTTCCTCACCGAAGGTGCGGTTCCGGGACAGCGCCGAGGAACAGGTGGCGACCAGGTCGCCCATGCCGGCCAACCCGGAGAAGGTGTGCGGGTCTGCGCCCATCGCCTCGCCGAGCCGGATGATCTCGGCGAGTCCGCGGGTGATCAATGATGCCGCTGCGTTGGCGCCGTACCCCATCCCGGCGGCCATGCCGACGGCGAGCGCGATGACGTTCTTGGTGGCACCGCCCAGTTCGCAGCCGATCACATCGGTATTGGTGTACGGCCGGAACGTCGCGGTGTGGAACAGATGTTGTACTGCCAGCGCCGTCTCCTCGCGGGTGCTGGCGACCACAGCAGCCGCGGGTTGTCGTTCGGCGATCTCATGGGACAGGTTCGGGCCGGTGAGGACTGCGATCCGTTCGGGGGCGACCCCGGTGACCTCCATGATCACCTGGCTCATCCGCAGGCCGGTGCCCAGCTCGACGCCCTTGGCCAGGCTGACCACGACCGCCTGTTCGGGGACGGACCACTCCGCCAGGGTCGCGCGCAATGCCTGCGAGGGTATGGCCAGGACGACGAATTCCGCGTCCTTCATGGCCAGCTCGGGGTCCTGCACCGCACTCAGCTGATCGGGCAGCACGAGGTCCCCGAAGTAGTCGGGATTGCGGTGTTGGAGATTGATCCTCTCGCAGACCTCTGCGCGACGGGCCCACATGGTGACCCGGTGATCGTTGTCGCACAGGGTCAACGCCATGGCCGTACCCCAGGACCCGGAGCCCATCACCGCAACCGTGCTCATTTGTCGGGATCGTACGCCACCGGCGGGATTTCTCCACGCACCTGAGCCACCAGCCCGGTGATCGCCGTCATGATCCGGCGGGTCGCCTGGTCCGGCGTCAGACCGTCGAGGTCGATCGGATCGCCGACCACCATGCTGATCCGCTTGCGCGGCAGCAATGCCGGGATCCCCAACCGTTTGCCGTACAGGATCCTTTCGGCACCCCATTGACCGATCGGGATCAGCGGAGCCCCGGTCCGGGCGGCCAGCCGCGCGGCGCCGGTCCGGCCGGTCATCGGCCACAGCTGCTCGTCGGAGGTGATCGTTCCCTCCGGATAGATCACCACGCAACCGCCCCTTTCGATGGCGGTCACCGCATGTTCCAGCGCGTCGCCGGCCGAAGCAGTGCCGCGATGCACCGGGATCTGCGCGATACCGGACAGGATCCTGCCGAGGACCGGCACCCGGAACAGCGAGTCCTTGGCCAGGAAACGCGGCCACAATCCATGCCGGGCAAGGAATGCCCCGACCAACAGCGGATCGACGTTGGAGATGTGGTTCACCACGATGATCGCCGGTCCGTGCGGCAGCTTCTCGGTGCTGCGCCAGTCGGGCCGGATGAGGCGATTGATCACACCGATCACCAGCCGGGCGGCCGGTCTCAGCACTGGTGCAACCGGTGTCAGATCCACGCCTCAACCTAACCTGTTCCGGGGCGGCCGGGCGAACAACGGCTGCATCCGTTTGACAGGATCAGCCCATGGTCGAAGTCGGGTCCGTCGTTGCGCTGAAACCGGCAGTGGTGTCCAAGTCACGGCTCGGCGTCCTGGTTGCACCGTTACGCGAACGGCTGGCCCGCTGCATGGCATTGGACACGTTGACAGCCCTGTCGGAGGCAACTGATCAGCTGATCGTTGTCAGTGACGACCCGGAACTACCCGCCCGGCTGGCCCGCGCCGGCATACGGGCGAGGGTTGTCGCCGAACCGGCACCGGACGGGATGAACGCGGCATTGGCTTTCGGCGATCGATTGTTGCGGGATCGGGGATGCCGCAGGGTATTGGCGTCGGTCGGCGACCTACCGGCACTGACCGGTGCAGCCGTCGGTGATCTTCTGCAACACACCGCAGAACTGCACCGGGCATTCGTACCCGATCACACCGGTTTCGGAACCACCATGCTTATTGCAGCCGCCGGTGAACTGGATCCGCGGTTCCAGGGCGCGTCGGCAGCTGCCCATCGGGAGTCGGGGGCGGTCGCGGTCGGCGATCCGGATCCTCGGCTGCGCAGCGATGTCGATGCGGTCGACGATCTTGCGGCGGTCATCGCTCTGGGCGTCGGCCGGCACACCGCCCGGTTGCTCGCCGGTGATCGACTCGGCGACTATCTGGCGGTGACCGTTGCCGATCCGGTGCCCACTGACGGTTCGGCGTATGTGGTGATCGGCGACGACGGGGTCCGTACGGTGTTGCCTGCCGAGGCGTTGGACAGCGGAATCAGGTTCCTGCGTCCGGGGCAGCGGCTGCACGCGGTGACCGACGGAGAGCAACTGCTCTCGGTCTGGTTCTAGCTGGGCGGACACTTCGCGCAGAACGCCTGCGGACGTGGGAAGGCCCGGACGGTTCCGAACCGTCCGGGCCTTGCTTCCACGAACCTTCTTGATCGGTGGGTCACGCCTTCTTGGCGGTACGCCTTCCGGTTGTCTTCTTGGCGGGTGTCTTCTTGGCCGCCGTCTTCTTGGCCGGCGACTTCTTGGCCACGGTCTTCTTGGCGGGTGCCTTCTTGGCCGGCGACTTCTTGGCGGCGGTCTTGGCAGGTGCCGTCTTCTTCGCCGGAGTTGCCTTCTTGGCCGGGCTGGCCTTCTTGGCGGCTGCCTTCTTGGCGGTGCTCCTGCCGGCAGTCGTCTTCGTTGCGGCGGTCTTGCTCGCAGCGGACTTGGTGGCAGCGGACTTGGTGGCAGCGGACTTGGTGGCAGCGGTCTTGCTCGCCGTCGACCTGGAGGCGGTGGCCTTGGCCGCTGCCTTCTTCGCCGTCGCACGCGGCGGCTTCTTCTCACCCGACACGTAGGCCTTCAGATCCGAACCTGCGCGGAACTTCGGGACCGACGTCGCCTTGGCGCGCTTGCGCTCTCCGGTGCGAGGATTGCGGACCATCCGAGCCGGACGCCGCACGCTCTCGAACACACCGAAGCCGGTGATCGACACCTTCTCGCCGCGGGCGGTCGAGTAGGTGATCGTGTCTGTCACCGCTTTCAGCGCCTTGGCTGCCTGGGCCTTGTTGCCGTCGAACTCGGCGGCAAGCGCCTCGATCAATTCAGCCTTGTTCACAGCTTCCCTTCTTCGAACGCTCCTGTGCCGCACTTTGCGACTACGCAGCTAACGCTAGGGAAACGAAGGCTTCCAGACAACGACCGCAAGCCCCGAAACGCCGTGTCGCAAGGAAATTCGGCGATTTCGGGGCTGTTTTCGGCTATTGGCGGCCGATTCCGGGCGATCAAGGCCCGGTCAGAAACCGATCAGCAGCTGATCAGCCTGCCGTCCGGACAGGCACGGTTGTGGGTTTGAAGGCGGGTCGATTTGCCTCATAGACAGCGATTTTGTCGTCCTCGCGGAGGGTAAGACCGATGTTGTCCAGACCCTCAAGCAGGCGCCACCTGGTGTAATCGTCGATCGCGAATCCGGTGGTGAACCCGTCGCTGGCCGTGATTGCACGGGCCTCAAGATCAACCGTGATCTCGGTCTCCGGGTGGTTCTCCACGATCTTCCAGAGCTGCTCGACGTCCTCCTGACTGACCTTGGCCAGCAGCAGGCCGGCGTTACCGGAGTTGTTGGAGAAGATGTCGCCGAAGCGGGATCCGATGACCACCTTGAATCCGTAGTCCTGGAGGGCCCAGACGGCGTGCTCCCGGGAGGATCCGGTTCCGAAATCGGGGCCGGTGATCAGAATCGTCGCCAGTTTGTACTGCGGAAGATTCAGCACGAACTGCGGATCCTGGCGCCAGGCGGCGAACAGGCCGTCCTCGAAACCCGTGCGGGTGACCCGCTTGAGGTAGACCGCCGGGATGATCTGGTCGGTGTCGACATTGCTCCGGCGCAGCGGCAGACCGGTGCCGGAGTGGCTGGTGAATTTCTCCATGATCGAGGTTCCCTTGCTGTTGTTCTGCTGCGTCGGAGGTCAGTCGGCGGCCGGCAGATCGGCCGGCGCGGTCAGCTTCCCGGTGATCGCGGTCGCGGCGGCGACGACCGGCGACACCAGATGGGTGCGCCCGCCCTTGCCCTGCCGACCTTCGAAATTCCGGTTCGAGGTGGATGCGCTGCGTTCTCCGGGGGCCAACTGGTCCGGGTTCATGCCCAGGCACATCGAACATCCAGCACCGCGCCATTCGGCGCCGGCCTCCTTGAAGACGATGTCCAGGCCTTCGGACTCGGCCTGCAACCGGACCCGGGCCGATCCGGGAACGACCAACATGCGTACCGAATCGGCGATCTTGTGACCCTTGATCACGTCCGCGGCCGCCCGCAGATCCTCGATCCGACCGTTGGTGCAGGAGCCGAGGAAGATGGTGTCGACGGCGATGTCGCGCATCGGCGTACCGGGCTTGAGGTCCATGTACTCCAGGGCTCTCTGCGCCGCGGTCCGCGCGGATTCGTCGTGGAAGGTCTCCGGATCGGGCACTGAAGCCGACAGCGCCACACCCTGGCCGGGGTTGGTACCCCAGGTGACGAACGGTGTGAGTTCGTCGGCGTCAAGATCGACTTCGGCGTCGAACGTCGCACCCTCGTCGGTCCGCAACGACTTCCAGTACTCGACAGCGGCGTCCCAGTCGGCGCCCTGCGGCGCATGCGGACGGCCCTTCAGGTACTCGAAGGTGGTCTCGTCGGGCGCGATGATCCCCGCCTTGGCGCCCCACTCGATGCTCATGTTGCAGATGGTCATCCGCGCTTCCATGGACATCTTCTCGATCGCCGGGCCGCGATATTCGGCGACGTAACCCTGGCCGCCGCCGGTGCCCACCTTGGCGATCAACGCCAGTACAACGTCCTTCGCGGTGACACCCGGTGGCAGTTCGCCGTTGACGTTGACGGCCATCGTCCTCGGCTTGCGCTGCGGCAACGTCTGGGTGGCCAGCACGTGCTCCACCTCGGAAGTGCCGATGCCGAAGGCCAGAGCGCCGAAGGCGCCGTGGGTCGAGGTGTGGGAGTCACCGCAGACAACAGTCGTTCCCGGCTGGGTCAGACCAAGCTGCGGCCCGATGATGTGCACGATGCCCTGATCAAGGTCGCCGAGTTTGTGGATCCGCAGCCCGAACTCCTCGGCGTTCCTGCGCAGCGTCTCGACCTGGGTCCTGGAGACCGGGTCGGCGATCGGCTTGTCGACGTCGAGGGTCGGAATGTTGTGATCCTCGGTGAGCAGGGTGAGATCCGGACGGCGGACCGAACGGCCGGCCTGGCGCAGGCCGTCGAACGCCTGTGGACTGGTCACCTCGTGCACGAGATGAAGGTCGATGTAGAGCAGATCGTTGTTCTCGTCGGCCGTGACGACATGGGCGTCCCACAGCTTCTCGCTCAACGTCTTCGCAGTTCCCATCGGATACTTCCCTACTCCCGTGATCACGGTCCGTCCCGGCGATGACTGGTCATCGGTCGGTGATCGGCCCGGTGATCTGCTCTGTGATTGTTGATCTTGATCGGAGTTATTGGCCCGTCGAACTTGCATTCCACAATCCGAGACGGCAATATCAAGACATGGACAACTCTAGCGGTGTCGGCGTTCTCGACAAAGCGGCGCTGGTTCTCGGCGCCCTGGAGACCGGACCGACGACCCTGGCCGGGCTGGTCGCGGCGACCGGACTGGCCCGTCCGACGGCTCACCGGCTGGCCGTCGCTCTGGAACACCATCGTCTGGTCAGCCGGGATCTGCAAGGCCGCTTCGTCCTCGGTCCGCGGCTCGGCGAGCTCGCCTCGGCGGCCGGCGAGGACCGTCTGCTGGCCACGGCAGGCCCGGTCCTGGCCCGGTTGCGGGACATCACCGGCGAATCGGCCCAACTCTTCCGCCGACAGGGCGAATACCGCGTCTGCGTTGCCGCGGCCGAGCGGACCTCCGGTCTGCGCGACACCGTTCCGGTCGGCTCGCAGCTGACGATGTCCGCCGGTTCGGCGGCCCAGATCCTGCTCGCCTGGGAGGAGCCGGAACGGATGCAGCGCGGACTGCGCGGGTCCCGGTATTCGGCGGTCGCACTGGCTGCCGTCCGCCGGCGTGGCTGGGCCCACTCGGTCGGCGAGCGGGAGCCGGGTGTCGCATCGGTCTCGGCGCCGGTTCGTTCGCCGTCGGGCAAGGTGATCGCTGCCGTCAGCGTCTCCGGGCCGATCGAACGCCTCTCCCGGCAGCCCGGCAGGCTGCATGCCCCGGCGGTGATCGCCGCGGCCGAACGGCTCAGCGAGGTGCTCCGCAGGACCGGCACCGAATAGCCGGCGGATTTCCGGTGGCCCGGGCGGGCAGGTAGCTGACAGTGTCTGGGCATGGACGACGACCGATTCCTTGATCAGATGGCCGACCGACTGGCCGGCCTGCCGACCGTCGAAGCAGTCGCTCTCGGCGGGTCGCGGGCCCAGGGCACCGCACGCCCGGACAGCGACTGGGATCTGGCGATCTACTACCGCGGAGACTTCCGGCCCCAGGACCTGGCTGATCTTGGTTGGCCAGGAGAGGTGTCCGACATCGGCGGCTGGGGCGGCGGGGTCTTCAACGGCGGCGCCTGGCTGACCGTGGACGGGCGTCGGGTCGACGTGCACTACCGCGATCTCGACGACGTCGAACACCAGACGGCCGAGGCCGAGGCGGGCAGGTTCGAGGTACAGCGGCTGATGTTCCATGTCGTCGGCATCCCGACCTATCTGGTGGTCGCCGAACTGGCCCTGAACCGTACGCTCCGCGGACGGTTGCCCCGACCCGCCTACCCTGCCCGGCTGCGGGCCGATGCGCCGCCCGCGTGGTGGGGCTGGGCTCGCGGAACGTTCGACTACGCCCTGGTCAACCATGCGCCGGCGGGGCGTACGGTGTTGGCTCTCGGACTGGCCGCCCAGGCGGCGGCAGCCTCGGCCCATGCCGTGCTGGCGGCGCGCGGGACGTGGATCACCAACGACAAGAGGCTGCTCGGCAGCGCGGGGCTCGACGATCTCGATCAGCTGTTCGCCGCGCGCGTCGACGGCCCGGCCGAACTCGCCGAGGTGGTGGCACGGATCCGCGACCGGTGCGCCGGGTCCGTCCGAGCGGTCGGCGTGGATTGACCATTGCCCGGGTGTCGACTGCATCCTCGTGCACCAGCGACCGCGACACGCCGCGAAAATGAGGGATTGTCCGACCCCTCGGCGGGAAGGGATGGCTGGGGTACCAGGACTCGAACCTGAACTAACTGAACCAGAATCAGTCGGGCTGCCAATTACCCCATACCCCATGGGATTGCCGGCCGTGTGGGCCCGGGCAACGAGGAAGAACTCTACTGCAATCGGTCGCGACACCCAAAACCGGCCGGGCAGGAAAATCGCGCCGTCCGACCCGCCCGCCATCTCACCGTCGCCGGCGGGCCGTTCCGAACAGTCCGCGGATGATCTCCCGGCCGGCGGTCCGGGCCACGTCGCGGAACATCGCCGAGCCGATCACCTGTTCGACCACGCTCTTCTCCGCCCGGCTGCGACCACTGGGGCGCTGCGGTCGGCGGGCCCGGGGTGCGGGACGTGGGGTCGGCTCCGGGGCCTGTCGGCCGGTGGTGCGGGGCGCCCGGGCCTCCTCCTCCTCGGCGGCCGCCGCGCCCTGCTCGAGCTTCCTGGCCAGCATCTCCCGGGCGGAGTCCCGGTCCACCGGGGTGCCGTACTTCTGCAGCTGCGCCGAAGCCCGCACCGCTGCGTCGAGCTGATCGGTCGGAGTCGGCGCCATCAGCGACGTGGGCGCGAGCATCCGGGTCCAGGCGACCGGCGTCGGGGCGCCGTCGGGATCCATCACGGTGACGATGCCCTCGCCGATGCCCAGCGTGGTGAGCAGTTCGCCGAGGTCGTAGTCGGAGTTCGGGAAGGTCGCGACCGTCTGTTTCAACGCCTTGGCGTCATTGGGCGTGTGCGCCCGCAGCTGGTGCTGGACCCGGGAGCCCAGCTGCGCCAGGACGTCGTCGGGCACGTCCTTGGGGGTCTGGGTGACGAAGAAGACGCCGACTCCTTTGGACCGGATCAGCCGTACCGTCTGGGTGATCGATTCCAGGAAGGCCTTCGAGGCATCGGCGAACAACAGATGCGCCTCGTCGAAGAAGAACACCAGCTTCGGTTTGTCGGCGTCGCCGACCTCGGGGAGATCGTGGAAGAGGTCGGCCAGCAACCACATCAGGAACGTCGAGAACAGGGCCGGCCGGGTTGCCAGTTCCGGCAGCTCGATCAGCGAGACCACGCCGCTGCCGTCCTCGGTGATCTTCAGCAGATCGGCGGTGTCGAATTCCGGTTCACCGAAGAACTCCTCGGCTCCGGCGTCGGCGAAGGCGATCAGATTCCGCAGAATGACCCCTGCGGTCGCCTTGGACAGCCCGCCGAGGTCGGCCAGCTCGGCGTTGCCGTCATCGCTGGTCAGATGCTGCAACACCGCGCGCAGATCGGCCAGGTCGAGCAACGGCAGTCCGGCCTTGTCGGCGTAGTGGAAGACCAGGCCGAGGGAGGATTCCTGGGTCTCGTTCAGCCCGAGCACCTTGGACAGCAGCACCGGTCCGAACGAGGTGATGGTCGCCCGCACCGGGACACCGTGCCCCTTCCCGCCGAGGGCGTAGAACTCCGTCGGACAGGCCGACGGCTTCCAGTCCTGGCCGATTCCCGTGGTCCGGGCGGTGAGCCGGTCGTTGGGCTGACCGGGCGATGCGATTCCGGACAGGTCACCCTTGATGTCTGCGGCGAACACCGGAACGCCGGCGGCACAGATCTGCTCGGCCATCAACTGCAGCGTCTTGGTCTTGCCGGTACCGGTCGCGCCGGCCACCAGCCCGTGCCGGTTCAGCATGGCCAGCGGGATCCTGATCTTGGCGTCCGGTCGGGGCTGATCGTCGACCATCAGCACACCGAGCTCGATCGCCGGGGAGTCGAAGGTGTAGCCCTTGGTGATCGCCTCGACCGCCGCGTCGGCCGCGGTCGGTGCCCCGGCGGACGCCTGCTGCTCAGTCATAGGGACAGACTGGCACAACCCGGCGCCGACCCCCAGCGCTCGAGCGGCGTTGATCAGGTCGTCGTCCGCAGGCGCATCGCCCGGGCGACCAGCCAGGCGATCACTGCGAAGACCGCGAAGGAGCCGACATCGAAGGCGGCACTGGCCCAGCCGATCTGTTGCAGGCCGCGGGTCTGAGACAGTGTGCCGGTCAGTGCACCGAGCCCGAAGGCGTACACGTTGTTGATCACGTGTGCGGCGATGCCGGCCTCGATCCCGCCGGTCCGGGTGACCAGCAGGGCGGCCAGCAGCCCGAAGGCGAACCGATCGATGAACAGCGGCACGTTCTGGGTGCCGTGGAACAGTGCGAAGACCAGCGACGAGACGACGATCCCGAACCACGGCGACCTGACCACACTGCCGAACGCCTGCAGCAGGTAGCCGCGGAAGAGGTATTCCTCACCGGCCGCCTGCAGCGGGGAGGTGATCAGGATGATCACCAGATAAAGCCAGGCGCCGGGCACCGGATGGAAACGGGAATGCTGGGTGATGATCGACAGCACCAGGTTGATGGCCAGCACGACGGCGGCGATGCCGAGACTGATCATCAGGTAGCCGGGCCGCAGCCGCGGTTTCACCGAACCGAGCCAGCGCGGTCGGACCTGGTGGACGACCATGATCACCAACCAGGTGATCGGGATCAGGGCCGCGATGCCGAGGTTGGTGCCAAGCACACCGACGGGCGTCCCGAAGGCGATCGACTTCTGGTAGTAGGCCTGGAAGGTCCCGCCAGGAGACACGATGGCGAATCCGGCCAGGATCAGGCCCTGGCTGATCACGCCGACCAGCAGGAAGTACAGCGAGAGCGCGACCAGCACGCCGAGCAGTGACCGCCACCAGATGTAGCCGGTGGTCCGCAGGATCTGCGGGTAGCTGACTCCGGGCGGCGGGCTGACGTCGACGCCGTACGACGTCGGGCGGATGATGCTCACCAAGGCCTGCTCACGCCACCGTCGCCCGGGCCCGGGCGATCCGGTTCAGACACGAGTCCCGGCCCAGCAGTTCCATCGATTCGAACAGCGGCGGGGAAATCCGCTTGCCGGTGATCGCGGCCCGCACCGGACCGAAGGCGTGCCGCGGTTTGAGACCCAGCCCCTCGACCAGCGCGGCCCGCAGCGCAGCCTCGATCTGCTCATGACTGAACGGTTCGAGACCGGTGATTGCGGCCGCGGCGGCGTCGAGCACCGGCACCGAGTCGGCTTTCAGACCGGCGTCGGCGGAGATCGCGATGTCCTCGTCGGAGGCGAACAGGAAGTCCAGCAGGGCGACGGATTCGGACAGCGTGTTCATCCGCTCGTGAACCAGCGGTGTAGCCCTGGTGAGGATGTCCATCTGCCGGCTGGTCGGCGGATCGGCGAGCACCCCGGCACCCACCAGGTACGGGGTCATCCGAGTGGTCAGTTCCGCCTCGTTGAGCAACCGGATGTGCTCGGCATTGATGGCCAGGCACTTCTTCGGGTCGAACCGGGCCGGATTGGCGTTGACCCGGCGGATGTCGAAGGCCTGGACCATCTCGTCCATGGTGAAGATGTCCCGGTCGTCGGCGATCGCCCAACCGAGCAGGGCAAGGTAATTGAGCAGCCCGGCCGGCAAGTAGCCCGCCTGCTGGTACTCCGCCAGTCCGGATCCCTTGTCCCGTTTGGAAAGCCGCCGGTTGCCCTCCCCCAACACCGTCGGCAGGTGGCCGAACCGCGGGATCCGGCCGGAACCGATGCCCAGTTCGGCGAACGCCTGGTAGAGCACGATCTGGCGTGGCGTCGAGGACAGCAGGTCCTCCCCACGCAATACGTGGGTGATCTCCATCAACGCGTCATCGGTGGGATTGGTCAGCGTGTAGAGCGGGGACCCGTCGGCCCGCACGATCACATAGTCCGGCACGTTGTCGGCCTCGAAGTGCACCGGTCCGCGGACCAGGTCGACGAAGTCGATCGGCTTGTCCGGTACCCGGACGCGGATCACCGCCGGAACGCCCGCGGCCTCCTTGCCGGCGATCTGCTCGGGTGTCAGATCCCGGCAATAGCCGTCGTAGCCGGCCGGCCCGGTCCGGCCCGCCGCCTTCTGGCGATCGTCGATCTCCTCGCGGGTGCAGTAACACTTGTAGGCAAAGCCACCGGCCAGCAGCCGGCCGACCACTCCGGCGTAGATGTCGAAGCGTTCGGTCTGGACGTACGGCGCGTACGGGCCGCCGACCTCCGGTCCCTCGTCCCAGTCCAGGCCGAGCCAGCGCAGGGCGGCGATCAACCCCTCGAGCGAGCCCTCCTGGTTGCGCGCGGTGTCGGTGTCCTCGATCCGCAACACCAGCTTTCCGCCGTAGTGCCGGGCGAACGCCCAGTTGAACAGTGCGCTGCGGACGTTGCCCACATGCAGGTTTCCGGTCGGCGACGGGGGGAACCGGACGCGGACTGCGGTCGGGTCGAGGTCGCCGAGGACATCGGCCTCGGTCAGCGGGGCGGGGCGGTCGGAACTCACGCCGGCCAACTCTACCGGCGCCCGCACCGGCCCCTCCATCTCGGCGATCAGCCCGCAGCGACCACGGGGTTGCTGAGCGTGCCGATCCCGTCGATCTCGACCGAGACACGCTGACCGACCTCCATCGGCCCGACCCCGGCCGGGGTGCCGGTCAGGATCACGTCACCGGGAAGCAGGGTGGTGAAACTGCTGATGTAGACCACCAGGTCGACGATCTTGTGCAGCATCAACCTGGTCGAGTCGTGCTGCCGCCGCTCGTCGTCGACCGTCGTGGTGATCATCAGGTTCTCCGCCTCCTCGATCGAGAGGTGGGTGACCATCCACGGGCCGAGCGGACAGAAGGTGTCCGAACCCTTGGCCCGGGCCCACTGTTTGTCAGGACCCTGCAGATCGCGTGCGGTGACGTCGTTGGCGATCGTGTAGCCGAAGATCACCTCCGGCACCCGTTCGGCCGGCACCTCCTTGCAGATCCGGCCGATGACGATGGCCAGCTCGCCCTCATAGCTGAGCTGCTTGGTGTAGGTCGGGTAGATGATCGCATCCTCCGGTCCGATCACCGAGGTGTTCGGCTTGAGGAAGACCAGCGGGGTTTCGGGTACCTCGTTGCCCAGTTCGGCGGCGTGCTCGGCATAGTTGCGACCGACCGCGACCACCTTGCTGCGTGGGATGACCGGCGCAAGCAGGCGGACATCGGCCAGCGGGAACCGCTGACCGGTCAGCTGCACCTTGGTGGCCAGCGGGTCACCGGTCAGGGCCGCGACGGTGTCGGGGTGCTCGCCACCGTCGACCGCGAGCTCGACGATGCCGTACTGCGGATCCGAACCTGTGGAGAATCGGGCGATGCGCATGCCCTAGAGGTTATCGTCCAACCATGGCCGAACCATTCGACGCCCTCGAGTTGATCAAGCTCAAGCGGGACGGAGGCACCCTCGGTCCCGCTGCGATCGACTGGTTGATCAGCCGGTACGCCTCCGGCACTGTCGCCGACGAGCAGATGGCTGCGATGGCGATGGCGGTCTTCTTCCGCGGTCTGGACAGCACAGAACTGTCCGCCTGGACCACTGCGATGATCAACACCGGTGAGCGGATGGACTTCTCCGGGCTCGACCGGCCGACCGTGGACAAACACTCCACCGGCGGGGTCGGTGACAAGATCACCCTGCCGCTCGCGCCGCTGGTGGCCGCCTGCGGCGCGGCGGTCCCCCAGCTGTCCGGCCGGGGACTCGGCCACACCGGTGGCACGTTGGACAAGCTGGAGGCCGTTCCGGGCTGGCGAGCCGACCTGACCAACGAAGAACTGCTGCACCAGCTGGCCGAGGTCGGCGCGGTGATCTGCGCCGCCGGGTCCGGCCTGGCACCGGCCGACCGCAAGCTGTACGCCCTCCGCGACGTCACCGGCACCGTCGAATCCATTCCGCTGATCGCCTCGTCGATCATGAGCAAGAAGATCGCCGAGGGCACCGGCGCCCTGGTGTTGGACGTGAAGACCGGAGGCGGCGCCTTCATCACCGACCCTGACCGGTCGCGGGAGCTGGCCCGGACCATGGTGGGGCTCGGCGCCGACGCCGGACTGCCGACCGTGGCGTTGGTCACCGACATGTCCACCCCGCTGGGCCGGGCCGCCGGCAACGCCGTCGAGGTGGCGGAATCCGTCGAGGTGCTGGCCGGCGGCGGTCCCGCCGATGTCGTCGAACTCACCCTGGCGCTGGCCCGCGAGATGCTGGCCCTCGCCGGCCGGGCCGACGTCGACCCGGCCGACGTCCTCGCCTCCGGCCGCGCCATGGATGTCTGGCGGACCATGATCAGAGCCCAGGGCGGCGATCCGGAAGCGCCGCTCCCCAGGCCGCGGGAGACCCACCAGGTGCTCGCCGACCAGGACGGGTTCCTGACCCGGCTGGAGGCGCTGCCGGTCGGTATCGCGGCCTGGCGGCTGGGCGCCGGCCGGGCCCGCAAGGAGGACCCGGTGCAGGCGGCGGCCGGCGTCGTGATGCATGCCAAGCCGGGTGACCGGGTCACCGCGGGACAACCGCTGTTCACCCTGCAGACCGACGATCCGGAACTGATCCCGCGCGCTGCAGCAGCCCTCGACGGTGCCTGGACGATCGGTGACCGGCCGTCGGCCGCCGGCCCGCTGATCATCGACCGCATCGGCTAAAGAACTGGCGCCGGGCCGCCGGTGCCCGGCACGCTTGGTGCATGGACCTCGCCGACATCTGGCCGCTGTACCGGTTGGTGATCACCGCAGGCGATCTGCAGTTGACGATCATCTCCGACGACGACCTGCCGGAATTCGTCGAGCTGGTGCTCGACGGCGTGCACGACCCCGACTTCATGCCGTTCGGTGTCGAGTGGACCGATGCTCCGCGCGACGAGCTCGCGGCCAACTTCCTCCGCTTCCACTGGTCGGCCCGGGCCGCGATCACGCCGCAGGACTGGGCGCTGCGGTTCGCCGTCCGACGCAAGGGTGAACTGGTCGGCACGCAGGACGTCAGCGGGAAGAACTTCATGATCACCCGGACCTGCTCGACCGGGTCATGGCTGGGCCGACGGTTCCACCGCCAACACATCGGCACCGGTATGCGGCGGGCGGTGTGTGCCTTCGCCTTCGACGAACTCGGCGCCACCCGGATGACCTCGGGAGCATTCGCCGACAACGCGCCGTCACTGGGGGTCAGCCGCAGACTCGGCTACCGGCCCAACGGCATCGACATCGTCCCGCGGCGCGGCCAACCGGCAGTGCACCAGTCGCTGGTCCTCACCCCGGACACCTTCGTCCGCGGCGACGACCCGGTGACCGTGCGCGGTGCTGAGGCCGTGCGGAGTTTCCTGGGGATCGAGAAATGAGCCTGGCGGTGACCTGGGAGCAGAGCTGGCCGCCGTACGCGGTCGCCATCACCAGTGGTGACCTGGCGATGCGGGTGGTCCGCAGGTTCCACGGTCAGGGCATCGGTACCCGGACGCGCCGGGCGATCTGTGCCTTCCTGTTCGACGAACTCGGCGCCACCGAGATCACGTCCGGTGCGTTCACCGACAATCCGGCGTCGAGGGCGGTCAGCCGCAAGGTCGGCTACCGTCCCAACGGCACGCAACGCCTGGCCCGGCGCGGTGGGATCGGCGTGATCGAACGCCTACTCCTGCTCCCGGAGGATTTCGTCCGCGGTGACGTCCGGGTGACGGTCACCGGCGCGCAGCAGTTGCGCACATTCCTGGGGGTGCACGGCCGATGATGAATCTCGTCTTTCTGCACGGAGCAGCTGCCTCGGGCAAGCTCACCACCGCGCGCGCTCTGGAGCGCCGTCTCGGCTATCCCGTGTTCCACAACCACCTGACGGTCAACATGTTGACGACGGTCTTCCCGTTCGGCTCGGAGCCGTTCGTCCGGCTGCGGGAGCAGATCTGGCTCTCGGTGATCGCCGATGCCGCACGCACCGGCCGGTCGGTGATCTTCACCTTCGCGCCCGAGTCAACGGTGCAGTTCGGATTCCCGGATCGATTGCGCGCAGCGGTCGAGGACAACAAGGGCCGGCTCTGCTCGGTGCGGCTGGAGGTCAGCGAGCAGACACAGGAGGCGAGGATCGGCAACGCCAGCCGGGTCGCGGTGGGCAAACTCGCCGACGTCGATGTGCTCCGTGCCGGACGCCATGATCATTCGCCGGTGGAGCAGCCGCCGGCCGACCTGGTCATCGACACCGACACCAGCGATCCCGAGCACAGTGCCGCGATGATCATCGCAGCATTCCACCTGCTCCCCGAGGAGCCGGTGATCAGCTTTCCGGAATCGTGACCCCGGAACGCAGCAGACCGTAGCTGTACGCCTCGCTGAGCGCCTCCCAGGAAGCGTCGATCACGTTCTGCCCCACCCCGACCGTCGTCCAGGTGTGCAGTCCGTCGGTGGTCTGGATCAGCACTCTGATTGTCGCGTCCGTGCCGTGCCCCTGATCGAGGATCCGGACCCGGTAGTCGCTCAACTCGAACTGTTCGACCTCCGGGTACGCCGGGAGCAACGCCTGCCGGAGGGCGTGATCGAGTGCGTTCACCGGGCCGTTGCCGTCACCCACGACGCGGGTCGTGGTGTCACCGGCCTGGAGTTGGATCGTCGCTTCGGTGTCGACCTCGCCGTCCCTGCCGGATTGGGTGAAGACCCTCCAGGACCGGGCGACGAAGAACTCCGGCAGTTGATCAAGCTCGCCGCGCAGCAACAGCTCGAAGCTGGCATCGGCTCCCTCATAGGTGTAGCCGGCTGCCTCGCGTTCCTTGACCTTGTCGGTGATCTTCGCCGCCAGGTCCCGGTCGGACAGGTCGAAACCCAACTCCCCACCTTTGATCTGGATGTTGGCACGGCCGGCCATGTCGGAGACGAGCATCCGCATGTCGTTGCCGACCAACGCCGGATCGATGTGCTGGTAGAGATTGGGGTCGACCTTGATCGCGCTGGCGTGCAGTCCCGCCTTGTGGGCGAACGACGACAGGCCAACATAGGGTTGACGATTGCTCGGCGGAACATTCGTCACCTCGGCGATCGCATGGGATAGTCGCGTCGCCTCGGCCAGCGATCCGGCCGGCAGCAGCTGCCAGCCGTACTTCAACTCGAGATTGGCCACGATCGGGACCAGATCGGCATTGCCGGTCCGTTCACCGTAGCCGTTGATGGTCCCCTGGACGTGCATGGCGCCGGCATCGACGGCGGCCAGCGTGTTGGCCACCGCGCAGCCGGTGTCGTTGTGGGCGTGCATGCCCAGCCGGGCGTCGGTGCGCTCGGCGACCTCGCCGACGATCTCGCCGACCCAGCTGGGCAGCATCCCACCGTTGGTGTCACACAGCACCGCCACCTCGGCTCCGGCCGCCATGGCGGTCCGGACCACCTCAAGGGCGTACGCCTTGTTCTCCCGGAATCCGTCGAAGAAGTGTTCGCAGTCCAGGAACACCCGCTGTCCCTCGGCGACCAGGTGGCTCACCGTGTCGGTGATCATCGCCAGGTTCTCCTCCAGGGTGGTGCGCAGCGCCCGGAGGACGTGTTGATCATGGCTTTTGGCCACGACACAGGCGACGGTGGCGCCGGAGTCGCGGAGCGCGGCGGTCAGCGGGTCGTCGGCCGCCAGTCCGCCGACCCGGCGGGTGAAGCCGAAGGCGGTCAGCGTCGCGTTCTTCAACGTCAGCTCGCCGGAGGTGGCCGCCGCGAAGAAGGCGGTGTCGTTGGGATTGGCACCGGGCCAACCACCCTCGATGTAGTCGACTCCGAGTTCGTCCAGGTACCCCGCGATGCGCAGCTTGTCCTGGACCGACAGCCGCAGGCCCTCCTGCTGCGCGCCGTCGCGCAACGTGGTGTCGTACACATGGAATTCGGCGGGCCGCGGGTGCGGTGCCGACGGTGTGGTTGACATGGTTCCTCGGACGATTCGGTTGGCGGGCATGAAAAAACCTCCCGGCGGGAGCACAGGAGGTCGGCGCGCTGGGTGCTGTTCGGTGACAGCTGCTCAGCGCGCTAGCTAATGATGATGGCCTGGAATGCCATGGCAGTAGTCTGCACCCGTCGACGTCGATCCACCAGCATTCCGTCCGAATCCTGAGACCTTTCGTCTCACCTCCAACGGTGGATGATCTGTGACAGGGACGTCCCTGCCAGAGATCATCCAAGAGCTGTTGGTCTCAGTCGGGTATTCGGCCCAACGCGGCGTCGATCACCGCTCGCTGGCTCGCCCGCAGGTCACCGGGCAGCTCCGCGGCCGGGAAGAACCGGGCCCCCTCGACCTCCACCCCGTCCACCGTCGGCTCCTCGGGCCCCGCCAGGTGCGCCACCACCCCCACCTCGAGCCGCAACCGGAAACCGGAGTTGACGTGCACGATCCGTACGTCGCGGACGGTCAGGCCGGTCTCCTCAGTGACCTCGCGGGCGAAACCGTCCTCGATCGATTCGCCCCGTTCCAGGTAGCCGGACGGCGTGCCCCAGGGGTTGTCCTTCCAGAACCGGTGGCGCAGCAGCAGAACCCGATCATGATCATCGAGCACGACGCCGGTGATCCCGATCATGAAGGTGTCGTGTTTGCACCACAGGATCCGCCACTGGACGGGGCCGTGCAGGCGCTTCCAGATCCGGGCCAGCAGATCCCAGCGGTTGATCAACTCGGTTCAGCAGACCTTGTGCATCCAGCCGTGGGTGTCCTCGGCACGGCCGTACTGGATGTCCAGCAGTGTTTTGCGCAGGCCATCGGTGTGTGGTCCGGACCTGCCCTGGTTGATCAGGTAGGTCTTCTCAGCGGTCTTGATGGAACCGATCGGATTGATCACCGCCGCGGTGCCGCAGGCGAAGATCTCGGTGATCTCACCGGATTCGATGCCGTCCAGCACCTCGTCGATGGCGAGCTTGCGTTCCTCGACCGTCAGGCCGCGTTCGGCGCCGAGGGTGAGCACCGAATCCCGGGTGACGCCCTCCAGGATGGTGCCCTCCAGCGCCGGGGTGATCAACTTGTCCCCGGTCACCAGGTAGATGTTCATCCCGCCGAGTTCCTCGACCCATTTCCGCTCGGCGCCGTCCAGGAACAGCACCTGTTCGCAACCCTGGTCGTACGCCTCCTGCTGGGCCACCAGGCTGGCTGCGTAGTTGCCGCCGGTCTTGGCGGCACCCATGCCGCCCGGGCCGGCTGCCCGCACGTAGTTGGTCGAGAGCCAGATGTTGACCGGCTGGACGCCCTGGGGGAAGTACGCGGCCGCCGGACCGGCGATACAGCAGTAGGTGACGGTCCGCGCCGGCCGCACGCCGAGGAACACCTCGTTGGCGAACATGAACGGCCGGATGTAGAGATTGCTCTCGCCTCCGCCCGGTACCCAGGCCTGGTCGGTGGTGACCAGGGTCTCGATGCTGGACAGGAAGTCCTCGGCCGGCAGGACCGGCAGGGCCAGCCTGGCCGCGGACCGGGCGAACCGCTCGGCGTTCTTCTCCGGCCGGAAGAGCCAGATCGAGTCGTTGGCGTGGCGGTACGCTTTCAGGCCCTCGAAGATCTCCTGCGCATAGTGCAGCACCGCGCTGGCCGGATCGAGCTGGAAAGGCCGGTAGGCACTGACCTGGCGGTCGTGCCAGCCATTCTCGGCGGTCCAGGTGGCCAGCGCCATGTGATCGCTGAAGTGCAGTCCGAATCCCGGGTCGGCTAGGATCGCCGCGCGCTCGGCCTCGGTGCGCGGCTGCGGATTCTGGTGGACCTCGAACATGATCGGCACGGTAGCACTCACTTTCAGCGGTTGTGTTGGTGAACGAGATGGGGGCTTCCGGGACAGGAGCGGCTGGCTACGATGCCCGGGTGACGAGCAGAAATCTGGCAGTGATCGGCGGCGACGGCATCGGACCGGAGGTGGTCGCCGAGGGCGTGAAGGTGCTGCAGGCGGTCGCTCCGGGACAGTTCGAGCTCACCGAGTACGACCTGGGTGCCGAGCGCTGGAAGCGGACCGGTGAAGTGCTGCCCGATTCGGTGCTGGACGAGCTCCGTCAGGCCGACGGCATCCTGTTCGGCGCGGTCGGTGCCGCGCCCGGCGACAAGACCATGCCAAGCGGCATCCTCGAACGGGGCCTGATCCTCAAGATCAGATTCGCCTTCGACCACTACGTGAATCTGCGGCCCAGCCGGATCTATCCGGGCATCCCGACCCCGCTCGCCGACTCGGTGGTGGCCGGCAAGGACGTCGACTTCGTCGTTGTCCGGGAAGGTACCGAAGGACTGTACGTCGGCAACGGCGGCGTGGTGCGTGCCGGCACGGCGGCCGAGATCGCCACCGAGATCAGCGTCAACACCGCCTACGGCGTCGAACGGGTCGTCCGCGACGCATTTGCCCGGGCAGCCCGGCGCCGCGGCCGGATCACCCTGGTCCACAAGCACAATGTGTTGGTCAACGCCGGCGGGCTGTGGCGCCGCATCTTCGAATCGGTCGCCGCGGAACATCCCGATGTCAGCACCGACTACCTGCACGTCGACGCGGCGACGATCTTCCTGGCCACCGATCCTGCGCGGTTCGACGTCATCGTCACTGACAACCTGTTCGGCGACATCATCACCGATCTGGCGGGCGCGGTGACCGGCGGCATCGGACTGGCTGCCAGCGGCAACATCAACCCCGAGGGCGCCTACCCGTCGATGTTCGAGCCGGTCCACGGTTCTGCTCCTGACATCGCCGGTCGCGGGGTGGCCGATCCGACGGCGACGATTCTGTCGGTGGCGCTGCTGCTTGATCATCTCGGCCTGGCCGAGGAGGCGGGCCGGGTGGAGAAGGCGGTTCTGGCCGACATCAGCCGGCGTTCGGCCGGCCGGTCGCGCAGCACCTCCGAGATCGGCGACGCGATCGCGTCAGCCGTCTGACCCGGTCCGGCCCCGGTCGGTGTGGGCCGCCCGGTTGCGGATGACGGCGGGACGGTCCTCATGGGCGCGCCGGGCGCGCCGCCGGGGCCGGTCTGCCGGTCGGTCCGCCGGGTGGTCGGAATGCTGGTCGCACACTGAGGCGTCCCGGTCGCCGGTTCGGCGGCCGGTCCACGAGTCCGGATACATGTCGTACATGGCAGAAGAAATACTAGGGCCCCCGACTATTCCCGCCAGATGATGGGACAGCAGTCTCGTATTCTGGACATCGCCGCTCAGCGATGGAACACTGGCAGGGTGAGCGCCCCACCCGACCTGCCTGAGATCGTCACCCGTGCGCTGCGCATGTCGCTGCAGCACGGCTACGTGATGACGTCCCGGACCGAGACCGGTCGGTTGTTGGCCACGCTGGCCGCCACCCGCAACGGGACGATGGCCGAATGCGGCACCGGCTGTGGTGTCGGCGCAGCATGGCTGCGGACCGGGGCACCGAAGGCCACCCGGGTGCTCACCGCCGAACTCGACCCCGAGTTGGCCCACGGTGTGATGGAGATGTTCGCGGGCGATGACATCGACGTGATGCATGCCGACTGGGCGTCGCTGGCCGAGCATGCGCCGTTCTCGTTGATCTTCATCGATGCCGAGAGCGCCCGGCACTCCCCCCGCGAGGAGATCGTCGACATGCTCGAGGCCGGAGGGATGATCGTGATCGACGACTTCAGCCCGAGTGCCGATTGGCCGCCGATGGAAGCCGGCCGGGTCGACCAGCTCCGACAGGAGTGGCTGACCGACGACCGCTTCACCAGCGCCGATGTGATGGTCGCCTCCGACACCTCGGTGCTGATCGCGGTGAAGCGCTAACCCGAACCCTTCCGGTAGGCCGTCGGCGACATCTGGTAGCGACTGCGGAACCGCCGCGACAGATGGAACTCGTCGGAGAACCCGATCCGCCTGGCGATCTCCCGACAAGTCAGATTGGTGGCCCGCAACAGCGTCGCGGCCACCTCGAGTCGGCGGTCGTTGCGGAAGGCGAGGGGTGACCGGCCGAACCGGTCCCGGAAGACGCGGCGGAAGCGGTCGTAGTCAAGATCAAGTCGGGCGGCGACCTCGCGCATCGGCAACTGTCTGTGCAGATCCTCACCGAGCATCGACGCCGCCTCATCCCAGCGCGCCGTTTCGTCGTCCACGGACGGCGCGAGTGCGTCAGCCAGCCACCCGGCCAGTGCCCAGATCTGTTGTTCGGCACCCGAACGCGGCGGGGCGCTGCGCAACAACAACACCAGATCCGCTGTGCGTACGCCCCGGGCCAGCGGACGCGGTCCGGACCGGGTCAGCCGGTTGGTCTGCCGGATCAGCTCGAACACCGGCCCCTCGACCACCGCGAACCACTCGCTCCAGCGTTGTCCGGGACGGGTGCCGTACCAGTGCGGTTCTCCGGGCAGCACCACGGTCAGCGATGGGCCGACGATGGGTTCGGTACGCAGATCGGCGTGCCGGTAGAAGCCCTCACCTGCGGTGACCAGCGAGATGACAGTGCCGGGCAGGGAATGCAGCGGGCCGGGCACCAGCGGCTCGGCGTCGCAGACCTCACCGGCCAACAGCACCCGGCCGAACGGCGTCGGCTCCTGGTCGGACATGGTGATCCGCTGGTATCCCGCCGGCATGGCCCACACGATACTGCGCGATCATCGACGCTCGTCCCGCCAGAACATTCATCGCACTGCCACGGTGAGCATTCCCTGGCGCGGTCGACTCTGCCAAGGTGATCATCATGACCCAAACAGAGAAGCCGAGGGCCGAACTGGTCACCGACGACCTGGTCGCCCAGTACCGCGACGAGGGCTACTTCATCCTGGAGAGCGTGATCGGGGCGGACGATCTCGAGTTGTTGCGCGGCGCAGCGCAGTTCTCCATCGACCGCCTCGACGCCGCCATGGATGCCGCGGGCGTCGACCGGCTGGGCATCAATGCCAAGGGCAAGCGCTACTTCAGCAACATGATCTACCAGCAGCGTCCGGAGCTGCGCAGCTTCATCTTCGGCCCGATCATGGAGGAGATCTGTCGCCGGGTGCTCGGCGACAACGCCTATCTCTTCTGGGAGCAGTACGTGATCAAGGCCGGCGATCCGGACACCACGTTCGCCTGGCATCAGGACAGCGGTTACGTCCACGAGAACCACACGCCGTACCTGACCTGTTGGATCGCGCTGGACGACGTCACCGAGGAGAACGGATCGGTCTACCTGCTGCCCTACAGCCGGTCCGGGATCCGCTCCTACATCAAGCACGTGCCGATCGAGACCGGCGACCAGGTCTGCTACTTCGGCTCCGATCCGGGCATGCCGGTGATCGTCCCGGCCGGCTCGATCGTCTGCTTCTCCAGCACCGTCATCCACCGCAGCGGCGCCAACCTGACCGACAAGCTGCGCCGGGTCTACCTGCTGCAGTACTCGCCGGAAGTGATCATGAACGCCGAGGGTACCCGACCGCACGGTTCGTTCGAGCCCTTCCTGATCGACGGCAAGGTCGCGCCAGAGCCGGTCTGAGTTCGGCGGCCGGCCTGAGTTCGGCGGCCGGCCTGGTCAGTCCGCCACGCCGGCCGCGTACGGATTCGGGATGGCGTCCAGCAGCAGCCGGGTGTAGTCGTCCTTGGGCGACCGGATGACCTCGAGCGACGGCCCCTGCTCGACGACGCGTCCCTCGTTGAGTACGACGACCTCGTCGCAGAGCATCCGGGCGCTCAACAGGTCGTGGGTGATGTAGAGGATGCCGACCTCGCGGTCGTGCACGAGTTGGTTGAACAACTCCAGCACCTCGGCGCGGATCGAGACGTCGAGGCTGGAGATCGGCTCGTCGGCGACGATCAGCTCCGGTTCCACTGCCAGCGCACGGGCGATCACCACCCGCTGCCGCTGCCCACCGGACAGCTCGTGCGGAAAGCGATTGAGGAACCGGCCACCAGGAGAAAGGGCAACCGTCTCCAGCAGCTCGATCATCCGTTCCCGCAGCTGCTGGCCGTGCAGGTGTTGGAAGTTGATCAACGGTCGGCTCAGTGAGGCGCCCAGGGTCTTGGTCGGATTCAGCGCCGCATAGGGATCCTGGAACACCATCTGCACACTGTTGCGGTAGGCGCGCAGCCGCCTGCCGTGCATCCCGGTGACCGGCTGATCGCCATCGGAACCGTGAAAGATGATCTTGCCCGAGGTCGGTGCGTCGACACCGGTGATCATCCGGGCGAGCGTCGACTTGCCGCTGCCACTCTGCCCGACCAGGGCGGTGACTCCGCCGCGATGCAGCACGAAGTTGGCGTCGATCACGGCCGGAGTCCGGACCGCCCGCAGGCCCTGCCGCCGGGTGTAGGTCTTGCAGACGTCCTCGACGGTGATCAGGGGCCGGCGCTGGACGGCTGCCGCCGATTCCGCCGCGGACTTGACGAACTGCGGTCCGGCGAAGGTGTGGATCACCGGTCCGACCTCACCCGACTCCAGCGCGGCGACCCCGCGTTGGGCGGCCGCCACGTGGCAGGCGGCTCTCCCGTCCCCCATCGCGATCAGGGGCGGTTCGAGCTCACTGCAGACGGCGATCCGTTCCGGGCAGCGCGGCGCGAACGCGCAACCGGTCGGACGGTGGGCCAGATCCGGTGGACGGCCCGGCACGTAGGTGATCCGTACCGTCTCGGCGCGGGGGTCACCGTAGGATCCGAGCAGCCCTTTGGTGTACGGGTGCAACGGGTCGCGCAGCATCTGCGCCGCGGCGTGTTCCTCGACGACCTTGCCGGCGTACATCACCAGGATCCGGTCGGAGAGGTCGAGGACCGTGCCCAGATCGTGGCTGATGAACAACACGGCGAAGCCCAGTTCGGCCTGCAACCGGCGGACGTTCTCCAGGATGCTGTGCTGCACCACAACGTCCAGGCCGGTGGTCGGCTCGTCCAACACCACGAACCGCGGCTCGATGGCAAGCGCGAGCGCCAGATTCACCCGTTGCCGCATGCCACCGGACAGTTCGTGGGGATAGGCAGTGACGAACCTGGGGTCGATCAAGACCATCTCGAAGAGCGTCCTGACCCGGTCGCTGACCTCCCGGCCGCGGAGCGAGGTGTGGCACTCGATCACGTCGCGGAACTGTGCCTCGATCCGGGTCACCGGATTGAGGGAGTTCATGCTGCTCTGGAAGACCGTCGAGATGTCCCGCCAGCGATAGGTCCGCAGCTGGTCCTGACTCAGCCGGGCGATGTCGGTGCCGTCGAAGAGGATCTCGCCGCCGCTGATCCGGCCGGGTGACTCGAGCAGCCGCAGAATGGCCATCCCCGCTGTCGTCTTGCCCGATCCGGATTCGCCGATCAGGCCGACGAACTCGCCGTCGTCGATGCTGAAGTCCAGATGGCTTACCGCTTCGACAGGCGCCCGGTGCCTGGGCTCGTAGCGGATGGACAGATCGCGGACGTCCAGGAGTGCCATGTCTCAGTCCTCCCTGAGATGCGGGTTGCTCAGCAGGTCGATGCCGAAGTTGATGAACGCCATCGCGGTGATCAGGATCGCCAACACCAGGCCGGGTACGAAGACCCAGGCGAACAAACCTTGGGAGATCGCGCCGGCGGCATCGGCCTGGTAGAGGATGGTGCCCCAGGAGACCGAGTCGCTGCTGCCGAGTCCCAACACCGCCAGACCGGCCTCGGCACCGATCGCGCCGGTCGCGGCGCCGACGAAGGCCGCGGCGACCAGTGACGTCATGTTCGGCAGGATCTCGGCGAAGATGATGCGCAGCGGTCCGTCGCCGGCGAACTTGGCCGCGGTGACGAAATCCCTGTTCCGCAAGGTGATGATCTGTGCCCGTTTCGCCCGGGCCGCACCGGCCCAGGAGGTGATCGCGATCACGCCGACGATCAGCGGGATGCCCCGGGTGCTGGAGTAGGCCACCAGGGTGATGATCAACGGCAACACCGGGATCACCAATGCGGTGTTGGTCAGGAAGGACAGCACGTCGTCGACGATGGTGCCCTCGGTGTATCCCGAGACCATTCCGATCACCAATGCGATGGCGGTCGCCAACAGGCCGCCGAGCAGGCCGACGAGGAGGGAGACCCGACTGCCGTAGATCACCTGGGAGAACACGTCGACCCCGCCGACATTGGTGCCCAGCAGGTGTTTCGCCGACGGTCCGGTCAACGGTGTGAACGACCCGTCGGTCGGGTTGTACGGCGCGATCAGCGGGGCGGCCAGGGCAACAACGGTGTAGATCGCCACGACGATGATGCCGACCCGGGCCTTCTTGCTGCTCCAGACCACCCGGTACCAGCGGTCGGCCGGATCGCTGCCCGGTGCGTCGGCCCGTGCCGCATCCGGTGCTCCCGCGGCGGGCGGGACCGGCTCGGCGGCCTGGGCAAGCACGCGCTTGCCGACCGAGTCCTGCGCCGCACTCATGCCGTCGCCTTCCTGGCCCGCGGGTCGAGCACGCCGTACAGCAGGTCGGCGATCAGATTGGCCACCAGGGTCGCCACCGCTGTCAGCAACATCAGGCCCTGGAGCAGCGGGTAGTCCTTGATGCCCACGGCCTCGCCCATCAGCCGGCCGAGGCCGGGATAGTCGAAGACGGTCTCGACCAGGATGGTTCCGCCCAGTACCCCGCCGAGCGCCAACGCGAACCCGGTCACGCTGGGCAGCAGCGCGTTCCGGGCGGCGTACCGCAGGGCGATCGTCCGGTCCGGCAGGCCCTTGGCCCGGGCCAGCTTGATGTAGTCCTCGCCGAGGTTCATGATCATGGTGTTCCGCATCCCCAGCACCCAGCCGATCGGCGTCACGATCATCAAGGTCAATGCCGGCAGGAAGGCGTGCGACACCGCGTCGTAGATGAACGCCCCGTTGAACCCGGGTGTCGACTCGTCGTATCCGCCCGCGGTCGGGAACCAGCCCAGCCCGTAGCCCAGCCCGTAGATCAGCAACAGGGCGATCCAGAACGGCTGCAGCGTTCCGACGAAGGTCGAGATCGACGTCACCGCCGTGTCGAACCGGCTGTTCCGCCGCCAGGCGGCGAACGCGCCGAGCAGGACGCCGATGGCGAACGACAGGATCTGCACGGTTCCGACCAGCACCAGCGTCCACCAGAACGCCTTGCCGATCACCTGGGCCACTGTGTACGGGTAGTAGGTGTAGGAGATTCCGAGGTTGCCGTGGGCCAACTGTCCCAGGTAGCTCCAGTACTGGTCGAGCAGTGAACCGGACGGTGCGCCGAGCAGGTCACGCATCGCCTCCACCTGGGCACGGTTCAGCTGGGCGTTCTTCCCGGCGAGGTTCTGCACCATCAGCTCGGCCGGGTCCCCCGGCTGCAGCCGGGGGATCAAGAAGTTCAGCGTCACCACGGCCCAGAGGGTCAGCAGGAAGAAGCCGATCCTCCGCGAGAAGTACCGCATGGGTCTACTTCGGTTGCGGTGCGGTCAGGTGGGTGATCCACACGATCGGCTGGTCCTGCGGATTGGCGTACGGGTCATCCGCGGTCGCCAGCCGACGGCGTGATCGGTGCGATAGATGGCCCGGGCCGGTGCGTACAGGATCGGCAACACCGGGTAGTCGGTCATCATCGCGTCGACCAGGACCCCGACCTGCTGTTTGGTCTGCTGCGGGTCGGTGGTGCTGCCGAGCGCGGCGATCGCCTTGTCGACGGCCGGGTTGGTGTAGTGCTCGACGTTGCCCTTGATCGTCGTCCTGGTCGGGATCTCCGAGCTCGCGACGGTCGCCCCCATGCCATGTGCATAGTCACAGCCGGCACCCATGTAGTTGATCATCATCTGGAAGTTGCCGGTCTTCTTCTGCTGGTCGACGGCCTCCGGCGGCATCTTGTTCTCCTTGATGTCCAGGCCGAGCTTGCGGAAATCGCTGGTCAGCTCGTCGGCCATCGCCTCGTAGTCGATCCACCCCGCCTGCACCGAGAAGGTGATCTTGATCGGCGATCCGTCAGGGTTGTGCCGCTTGCCGTCCGCGCTCTTGGTGTAGCCGGCGGCGTCGAGCAGCTTGTTGGCCTTGGCCGGGTCGAACGGGATCACGGTGTTCTGGCCGGCGTACTTCGCCGGCACCATGTCCTGCTTCTCCGGCAGCGGGAGACCCGTCTGGCTGGCCACCTTCATCAGCCCGTAGGTCGCCTTGTCGGTGGCGCTCTGCTTGTCCATGCCGTAGGCCAGCGCCTGCCGGAACTTGACGTCGTCGAACGGCTTCCTGGTCAGATTGGGGGCCAGCACGGTGACGCCGTTGGCCGCGTACCAGACGTGGTTGGTCCGAGGGTCGGCGGAGACGAAGGTCTTCTGCGGGTTGGGAATCTCGCCGGTGTAGAAGTCAAGCTCGCCTGCCTTCAACTTGGCCGCGGCCTGGTTGGCGTCGTAGTTGCCCTCCAGAACAAGCTTCTGCACCTTGATCTTGTCGGCCTGCCAGTAGTCGGGGCGGCGTTCCAGGACCACCCGGCGGCCGTTGTTACTGGCCACCTTGAAGGGTCCGGTGGAGATGGGCTGCTTGGAGACGTACTTCGCCGGATCCCCGACGGATCCGAACTCCTTCTGCGAAACGATCTTCTGGGCGATGATGTAGCTGAACTTCGACACCGCCGGACCGGTGAAGTCGAAGATCACCTTGTCGCCGTCCGCGGTGACCGACCGAGCCTTGGCGCCGAACGTGTCGTTCCACACCCCGGCGGCGTCGATCGCCGGATACTTCTTGGCCAGGTTGAAGGTGAAGGCGACGTCCTTGGCGGTGAAGGCCGAACCGTCGCTCCACTTGACGCCCTGCCGGATGGTGAACACCAGTTTGCTGGGGCTCTCCCAGTCGTACCCGGTGGCCAGCCACGGGGTCACCTTGCAGTTCAGGGAATTCTGCTGCATCAGCGATTCGAAGAGCCAGGTCCGTACGGTCTGCTGCGGTGCGAACGGGTTGTAGTTGACCAGTCCGCCCATCGACGTGTCGGCCTCGGACGGCAGATTCAGCTCGGGGATCAGACCCGATGCGCCGGACGACGACTTCGTCTGCTGTTTCTGGTCGGCGACCCGGCTGCCGGCGCAGGCCGGTGCCAACAACAGCAGCGCTGCGGCTGTCACCGCGACGGCGCCGCGGCCGGCTCTGGAACGAAACGATCGTGTGGTCATCGTGACACCTCCATGTGTCAGGGATTGGGGGGAACGGCGGCGGTCAGGGGGCGCAGCCGCAACTCGCCCGCCGGACCAGTCGGGCAGGCAACACGGTCTCGGACTCCACGTCCGCACCGTTGATCATGTCGAGCAGGAGACGTGTCGCCGTCGCGCCGAGATCGACCAGGGGGCGGGCGACTGTGGTGAGCCCGGGACTCACCAGGGAACTCATCGGGACGTCGTCGACACCGGTGATCACCAGATCATCCGGCACCTTCCGACCACGTCCCAGAACCGCCATCATCAGGCCGAGGGCGGTTTCGTCGTTGCCGCAGACGGCCCCGTCGTAGCCGCCGGCCAGTATCTCGTCCGCGGCCCGCACCCCGTGGACCTGTTCCAGTCCGGTGCGCAGCGGTTCGGTCGGCTGCAGTCCGAGTTCCTCGTGTGCCGTTCGGAACGCTTCCCAGCGTTGGGTCAGATCGGGTGATCCTTCCGATTGGCCGATGAAGATCAACTTTCGAAGACCGTGGTCGTTCAGCAGGTGGCGTACCAGCAGGTGGAAGGCTTCGTGATCGGTGCGCACGACGACCGGTGCCGGATGTGGGTCGGGGCCGATCATCACCAGCGGCAGGTGTCGTCCGACGAGATCGTCCACCACGCTCTCCTCGACCGTTCCGCCGTGGATCGCCATACCGTCGACCCGACGGGCCACGTCGAGGAGTTCCTTCGGAGCATCGTGGCGCAGGTGGGTGCCGATCACGTGCACGCTCACCCCTCGGGGAACGGCGACCGTTTCCACGCCGTTGATCAACTCGGCGAAGTACGGTCCGGAGAGTCCGGGAAAGACCACGGCAAGCGCGCCGTGTCGCCGGTTCGCCAGCGCCTCGCCGAGATGACTGGGCCGGTAGCCGTACTGCTCGATCGCTGCCTGCACCTTCTCCCGGGTCTTGGGAGAGACACTTCCGACGCCGCGATAGACCCGGGACACGGTGGCGATCGAGACCCCCGCCAATCTGGCGATCTCGCGCACATTCATGCCCTCATGGTTCATCCGCGGCCTCCTTGCCGATCCGTCAGTACCCTGGCGCCCGGCGATTGTAACCGGTTACAATCGCCTCGCCAAGTGCTCGTTCGATCGGGCGCCCGGGTCTGTGCCACCCCAGAACGTCACCCCCAAACCACGCACCTGCATCGTCGGAGGAGCCTGTGAGCGCACCACCATCCAGCCCGAACCCAGCAACCGATGAGCCGGATCCGGTCGGTTTCCGGGCACCGATCGGTCTACGCGAGGGCCGGATCGAGGCGGGCGGCGAACCCGCCCTGCTGCTCTCCGGGGAGGTGCACTACTTCCGGCTGAGCCGGGTGGAATGGGCGGACCGGCTCCGCCGGGCCAAGGACACCGGGCTGGACACGGTGGCCAGCTACATCCCCTGGCTCTGGCACGAGGTCGACGGGCCGTTGGGACCGAGGGTGGATCTCACCGGCGAGACCCTCCCGGAACGGGATCTCGCCGCGTTCGTCGACCTGTGCGACTCCTTCGGCCTGCGATTCATCGCGCGGCCCGGTCCGTTCGTGATGGCCGAACTGAAGAACGAAGGCCTCCCCCACCGGCTCTACCGCGATCTCCCCTCGGCCCGTCCGGTCGGTTGGGACGGTCGGGTCGCCGAGACCGCGGATCTCGACTATCTCGAACCCGGGTATCTCGACGCGGCCCGGCAGTGGCTGGACGCGGTGTATCGGATCCTGGCTCCACGCCAGGCGCCGAACGGACCGGTTGTCGGTGTCCAGCTGGACAACGAGGTCGGCATGCTCGCCTGGGTGTCGAACACCCCGCACCTCAACGATCACGGCGTCGCCGGTCTGACCGACTGGCTGATCAAGCAGAACGGCCTCGAGACGACCACGCGAATGCTTGGCCTGTCCGAGGGCGGGCTCGGCCACGCGGATGGTGCCGACGATCTTGACCCACGGGTCGCCGCTGCCGTCCGCGGTGGCGGCGACCCGGAGCACAGCCTGGCCTTCCACCACCAGCTCGGGCTGTGGGCACGGGAACGGTTCGCCGAGTATCTGCGGCTGCTCGAGGAATTCGCGCGTGATCGTGACATCACCGTGCCGTTGATGATCAACGTGCACGGCACCAGCGGCGGCCGGGGCACCACCTTCCCGATCGGTGTCAGTCAACTCGCCGCCGGGTACCGCGGACGCACCGGAATGGTCGCCGGGTCGGACTACTATCTCGGCGAACTGACCGTGCAGAATGTCGCCGATCTCTATCTGTGCAATGCGATCCTGGCCTGCGTCAACGGCCCCGACCAGCCCGGTGCGTCACTGGAGTTCGAGGTCGGTACCGGCGACTACGGCGACAACCTGGACGCGTTGAGTTCACCGGAATCCGGGGTCAACAAGACCCTCCTGACGCTCGGGCAGGGCAACCGGTTGATCAACTACTACCTGCTCACCGGTGGTCGCAACCCTGCCCTGGACGGGCCGGAGGCCGACGGCATTCCGCGCATCGCGTTCACCGGTGAACGCCACGGATTCGCAGCGCCGATCGATCCCGAGGGACGACCGACGCCGGCCCTGGCCGCAGTGACGAAGATGATCAGTGAAATCCGCGATTTCGAGCCGGTCCTGTCCACCGGTCGCCAGCTGACCGATGATCTTGGCTTCGGCTTCGTCGCCGACCACTACCTGACCGAATTCGCCCATCCGGCGGCGGCCGTCCGCCGGGAGCAGATCGCCGATCTGGAACGGCACCGCGGCTTCGGTGCCCGCGACGGCCTGGGCCGGGCGCTCGTCCTCGGTGGATATCACGCCGACGCAGTCGACCTGCAGGCGTTGGCCTCCCCCGACTCGTCCTGGGCCGCCGGTTCGGCAACCCTACAGCCGCCGCGCACCATCGTGCTCGCCACCGGACGCACCCTGGCCGCCGACGTCCAACGCCGGCTCGTCGATCACGTACGGACCGGCGGGCGCCTTCTGCTGACCGGACTGCTGCCGGAGTGCGATCACGACGGGACGCCGTGCAGCACGCTGGCCGATGCCTTCACGCTGGCGTCCGCGGGTGTCCGCGTCGATCGTCGCGGCCCGTCCGGTCCGTACTGGCCGACGATCACCGGGACCGACGGCTTCCGGCTCGGCGCCGATCTGCGGGTGGCCACCGCCCAACTCCTGGACGTCCCGCCGGATACCGAGGTGCTGTTGCGCGAGGTCGGCTCCGGCCTGCCGTGTGCGGTGCAGTCCGACCTCGGCGGTGGCTCGATGATCTTCCTCGGCTGCGACCTCCCCGCCGCCCACCTCGACGCCTGGCACGATCTCTATCACCGCCTGGGCGTTGAGCGTCGGGTGCGGGCCGAGGCGGAGCGCCCCGGCCTGGTGACCGTGCCGGTGGCCTCGAGCAACGGCAATCTGCTGATCGCGATCAACCTCGCGCCCTATCCAGTCACCGCCTCCATCGCCGTCGACGGCCGGGTCGTGGCCGAAGCGACATCGTTCCCCGCCCGCGGGCACGCCCTGCTCCCGTGGTGACCTCTCCCCACGTCAATCCCCACGTCAATCCCCACGTCAATCCCCCCGTCAATCCCCCCCTCAATCCCCCAAAGGAGAGACGACCCATGACCCAGTCGACAACGCCCGCACCCG